>CAEZTO010000003.1_pt1 | contig 101809 bp, 109 predicted proteins | sample 7264241 | NCBI WGS metagenome assembly CAEZTO01 (sample SAMEA6813806, study PRJEB35770) | uncultured Aquiluna sp. | biome: Freshwater; feature: Freshwater reservoir; material: water | place: Czech Republic | collected 2017-08-18 | depth 0.5m m
CCCTTCTTCTTTAGAGCAAGACACATTGAAATCAGCGAAAAAGCACTGCTAGTGCCAGACGCATTTGGTCTTGGAATATTTGCAGCTGGTGGAACCCACCTCGCACTCGTGTCGGGTCAATCACCGATGGTTGCGGTTTTGATGGGTGTGATAACCGCGGTGGTAGGTGGAGTGCTGCGAGATGTTTTAGTGAATGAAGTGCCGAGAGCATTTCATGATCACCAGCCCTATGCAGTAATCGCATTTGCTGGTGGCTGGTTAGTTGTTTTGTTTGATTTCCTAATGCTTCCGGCATCTATCTCTGTGCTAGCTTCTGCCAGCGTGATGGTGTTGGTGAGGCTATTGGCTGTGAAGTTCGGCTGGGAACTCAAGCGCTGGCGCTTTCTATGAAGCACATTTTCTTCGTTATTGACACAGAATCAAATTCTGGCAATCAATCGGAAATGACTGCAATCGATCTCTTTAACGAAAAACTAACAAGCGAAAACAAACTAGTTCTAGCAGCCGGCATTGGATCTTCAAAAACTGCCAAACTGTTTGATAACCGACAAGGTGCAAACCTTGTTGAAACTAGCTCGCTGAATGGCCCAGAGTTTTACAGCGGGTTTTGGATTATTGATGCAGAACCTTCTGAAATTGAAGACCTAGCGAGACAGGCCTCGCTGGCTTGCAATCGGAAGATCGAGGTCCGGGCTTTTCTAGCCTGAGTCTTTCCTGCTAATCGGGCCTATGGCCCCCTGTTTCCAGCCAACGCTCAGCTTGATTGCCTAGCCTGAGAGCTCGATAGGTCTAGGTGGGAATAACCAGCAGGCTTTCTGACTTGGACCTATCGAACCCAGATAGAAATCTAGATTTCTACTGTTCTCCTTCCTTTGGACCTCAAAAGGGCTCCAAAACTCGGCATAGAAAAGCCCCCTCCTCCAGGGGGCTTTTCCTTTTAATCCCTATTTGGCTAGCAGGTTAGCCATCTGCTTATAGATCAGATTGGCTGCCGCGACTGGGTTAAGTCTTGAGAAGCGGTCCATGAACTTAGCGTCCGGGCCAATGGTGATTCTTGGCTTGTTGCTCTCAATGGCATCGGCCATTGCCCTAGCTGCGACATCAGCAGCGGTGGCCTTAGTTTTTGACATATCAGCAGCACCCGCCGGTATTACCATGCCGGAATTCTGAGCAATGTTTGTGGCAATGGCGCCTGGGAAAACAATTGTCACTCCAACGCTGGTTCCCATTAGCTCAGAGCGAAGACCTTCAGTGAGCAATTTAATTGCAGCCTTGGAAGCTCCATAAACACTTTGACCAGGAACAGGAGCATAAGCGCCCATGGAAGAAACATTAAGAAGGTGTGCTTCTGGTCTCTTCATTAGCACTGGCAAAAACGCCTTGATCAGCATGAGTGGCCCATCAAAGTTAACCTTCATTACATGCATGGCATCTTCCATTGAAAGCTCATTCACTTTCACAAACTTTTGAATAATGCCTGCGTTGTTTACCAACGCATCCGCGATACCAAGATCTGTTTCAACCTTGGCAGGCAGTGCAGCGACAGCTGAAGCATCGGTGACATCCAGCAGATAAGTGGAGACCGTGCCTCCCAGATCTTCGGCAAGCTTTTTTGTTTCAGCGAGGCTCTCGCTGCGCATGTCAACGGCAGCAACTTTCGCTCCACGGCGAACCAACTCGAGTGTTAGCTCTCTTCCCATGCCAGAACCGGCACCGGTAACAACAATTACTTTTCCTGAAACCTTCATTGTCTTTCTTTCTGAATCAAGTGGTTATTACACTCAATTCACTTTCAGGCTACTCCTCTCTATATGAACTGTCACTAGAGAGGGAAATCCTTACTGACGCCAGCGCAGGCGAGTGTCAGTAGCTGAAGTTTTGCAGGTGTAGATCAAACCATTTGCGGCTCTGCCCTGGGTTCCCTCTTTGTCCCTGGCACAGAATGCGCCAGGAGTAATTCTTGGCAGCTCGGTTCCTGCTTGGGTTGGAGTGGGGCTTGGACTAACTGGCGCTGTCTCAGTTGGAGATGGCGTAGGGGTTTGAGTCGGACTTTGCGTTGGAGATGGCGTAGGGGTTGGTGAAACAGTTTGCGTTGGGCTCGGGGTTGGAACAGAAACTGCTCGCTCTGGAAGTGAGTAACTTTCACCTGCTGGGCACAGCCCGAGCAAGCTCCTCAGCGCAGAAACCTCACGCTCATCAGCTGAAAGTCCCCAGCGATACTTCACCTGCACCCAGGTCACTGCATAGCTGCAGCGGTATGCCGTTCTAGTTGGAATCCAGTCAGCGGGATCGCGATCGCTCTTAGAGCGATTGCTTGAGGCACTAACCGCAATCAAACTGCCAGCAAAGCCCAGGTCGTTAGCAAATGCTTCTCTAGTTCTGCTGTCCCAACCACTGGCTCCAGAATCCCACGCTTCTTTCAAGGGAACAAAGTGATCAATGTCTAAAGATGCAGCGCTGGTGAATGCTCTTCCATCAAACTCTGAAAACCAGCTACCTCTGGTGATTCGACATCCCCTGCCTGGGGTGATTGGAACTTGAGATTCCAGCAGTAAAACTTCTTCGCGGGTATTACAGCCATTGCGGTCAGCATCACTCCAGTGTCTAAAAAGAGAACGTGAATAACTGGAGCCATTTGATTCAGGTGCAACGGTGAGATAGCTCAGCAGTTCGGTGGCGGTAGCAGTTTGCGCGGAAGCTGCTGGCACAATATTGAAGAAAGTCAGCGCAGCAAGCGCAATCGCTAGAAACTTCTTCATCTCGGCCCCCGCTTAGATGTTGTTTAGTTGGAGTTTAGTTGGCTAATTACCTCAGAGCAGAATCAAAGAATTCTGCCAGCAGTTGCGCATAGCGCTCACTCTCGGTGAGCATGCCCTCGGTGTGATCGGCTCCAACAAAGGTTTCTAATCTGACTGGAGTTCCAACGCTCTTTGCGTATTCATAGAAATCAACCGATGACTGGTAATCCAGTCTTTGATCGCTATCCCCATGCAGAATCAACATTGGCCGCTCACCCGCTGCTTCAATTCCTTGCATGGCAGATGTCTGAGTTAGATTCACACCATGAAATAGCTGCGCAGCAGCTAGTGCTAGCTGCCATAAGAAACCAGGGAAGCCCTGGTATTCAACCTCTCTGGTAGCAGCTGCATTGAAGTCAAAAATTGTTCCTTCCATTGCAAATGCTGAAACCAGATCAGTTTTAGCGGGCAAAAGGGAAGTAGTTATTGCACCACCTGAAACACCAAACATTCCAAGCGACTCAGGAGCAACCGACTTTTCAGCTACTAACCACTCAGCCACCTTGGCAAAATCAGAAGATTCTTCTTGACCGGCGGAATGGCGGCCATCGGTGCAAGTGGATTCGCCGGTGTCGCGCATGTCAACTAATAAAACGTTGAAACCATTTTTAACCAGCATTCCGGTTGGCATCAGAGTGTTGAAGTCTCGGCGAGAGGTTCCAATTCCGTGAGTGACAATGACGGTTTTTCCATTTCCATTACTTGGAGTAATCCACCAAGCCGCAAGATTGATTGAGTCAGAAACTGGGATTGTTTCAGCAGTGTATGGAACTCCTTGCATCCACCAATCACTTAGATCAGTGCCAACCCACTTTTCCCAACCGGGACCTGGGAAGGGTCCATTGCCAGAACCAGGAGCAAAGAACTCCTCGGGCTTATTAGCCAAATCATCATCATTGATCTTGCAGGGAACTACAGTTCCTGATGTGTAGACGTAGTTGCCGACTGCCAGTGCACCACCGGCCAATAGCACAACCAGAATCCCCGCTATGACTCCCAGCCACTTACCTTTTCTCATAAAGGGAGAGTAGCACTGAAGGTAATACGCTCTAGCTAGGCAACTCAGGGGATAACTTGCGCTTTTACGTGGACGAAACCTTTCAACTCTTCGATAACGAAGATCGAAAGCCGTTCTATGCCCTAGCTGCCATTGGCATCCCCTATGAAGAGGAAGAGCCAATCAGAGCCTTTCTGAAAGCTAAGGGCCATGGCGAACCTCTGCACGGAACAGAATTACTTCGAAGCGATGCCGGGCACGAACTGCTCTTTGAAATCGCAAAGCGCATTTCTCACAAGTGTGTTGAGGTTGTGACTTCTTGCCCAGTAAACCAAAAAGATAGAAATGGTGAGAAGGCGAGAGAGAAACTAATCAAAACCCTCTCTCGCCACATCATTCAGCACTACCCCCAAACCAAGCAAATTTTGTTCGAGCAGAGACTTGCCGGCTACACCTCAGAGCAAGATGCTAGAACCTTCAAAGAAGTCGAACACGAGCTAAAAGCCAGCGGAATTGATTTAGCGCAAGAATTCAAAACCTCCGAGCCATTGCTCTGGGCAGCCGATCTTCTAGCCTCCAGCTATCGACAGATGATGACGAGAGCCATAGATCGCTACTTTGATGCTTGGCAAGCAGAGGTTGTAGTTCCTAAGCCCTAACTGCTGCTCCTTGAGCATTCTTAAGTCTTGCCTCAAGTTGCAACAGCTCTAGCGATAGCTGAGACGGCAACTTGTTTCCAAACTGCTCAAAGAACTTCGCAGTCCCCTGAACCTCATAAGACCAAGCCTCAAAGTCGATATCAAATAGCTGCTCAAGTTGAGCTTCAGTTATTTCAACACCCGCTAGGTTTAGTTCCCCCTCAGCCGGGATAACACCAATTGGGGTTTGAACGCCTTGCGCTTTTCCTTCCAGACGCGAAACCACCCAGGCCAGTGGCCGAATGTTTTCACTAAAACCAGGCCATAGGAACTTGCCATCAACATCTTTTCTGAACCAGTTCACCTGGAAGATTCTTGGCAGCTGCAGATTCTTATCTGCCATTGAAAGCCAGTGACCAAAGTAGTCAGCCATGTTGTAGCCACAGAAAGGCAGCATCGCAAACGGATCTCTTCTTAGCTTGCCAACAGGCCCCTCAGCAGCAGCTGTTTGCTCAGACGAAATAGTTGCTCCCAGGAAGACGCCGTGCTGCCAGGAGTAAGACTCCAAAACCAGTGGAACATTGGTTGCTCTTCTGCCACCAAACAAGATGGCATCTAGAACAACGCCTTCTGGCTTCTCCCAATCAGAACAAAGAGTTGTGGTGTTAGACATTGGGAAACAAAAGCGTGAATTGGGGTGAGCAGCTGGTGTTCCAGTTTCTTCAGTCCAAGCATTACCTAGCCAGTCGGTAAGACCCTCTGGAGCCTTCTTGGTAAGACCCTCCCACCAAACATCGCCATCGGCAGTGAGTGCAACATTGGTGAAGATAGTGTCTTTTCTCATTGACTCAATAGCTGCAGAGTTAGTGCTCATAGAAGTGCCGGGAGCAACCCCAAACAAACCGTTCTCAGGATTGATAGCTCTTAGCTTTCCTTCTGCATCTGGCTTAATCCAGACAATGTCATCACCGAGTGTCTCTGCTTTCCAACCAGGAAGTGATGGTTGCAGCATTGCCAGGTTGGTCTTACCGCAGGCTGATGGGAAAGCAGCCGCTACGTGATACTGCTTGTTCTCAGGAGAAGTGAGTCTGACCAGCAGCATGTGCTCAGCAAGCCAGCCCTCTTCTTTTCCAAGTACAGATCCAATTCGAAGTGACATGGCTTTTTTGCCAAGCAGTGAATTACCACCGTAACCAGATCCGTAAGACCAGATCTCTTTGGTTTCTGGGTAGTGAACAACGTAAACATTTTCTGGATTACATGGCCAAGCAACATCTTGAACGATGTTTCCCTGGCGACTAATTAGTGGCATGCCGACCGAGTGAACAGCTGGCACCCAGTCCGCTCCTTTTTCTATTTCAACTAAGACTTTGGAGGAAACCCTGGTCATGATGTGCATTGAGGCAACCACATAAGGGGAATCTGTTATTTCAACGCCGTATCTGGCCAGTGGAGAACCAACCACACCCATTGAGAAGGGAATCACATACATAGTTCTTCCGCGCATGGAGCCATGGAAGTGTTCTCTCAGCATCACTCGCATGACAGAAGGCTCCATCCAGTTGTTGGTGGGGCCAGCATCTGCTTCAGATTCAGAACATATAAAGGTGCGCTCTTCTACGCGAGCTACATCCTTCGGGTTGGTTCTTGCTAGAAAGCTATTTGGTCTAAGTTCAGGATTGAGGGGGATCAGTGTGCCTTTGCGAACAAGTAGGTTCTTGATTGCTTCTTGTTCATTGCCAGAGCCATCACACCACTGGATTCGATCAGGCTTAGTTAGCGCGGCTATATCAGCCACCCATTCTTTGAGCTGGGATAGGGACATCGGGAAACCCCTGTCTGCTTTTTTGAAGTCTAGAGCCGGGCTAGTCCCTAGCCCCAACCCCAAATACGCAACTTGTTGAAAACTCAACCAATCCTGGGCTGTGAAATTCCGGGGGTTGCTCAAATGTCATTCCGACCGGCCAAAGCGTTGTAAATTCAAGAGAAATATCTGGATGATATTGGGACTGAACTTCACAAACGCCAGCCGGGGGAATTTTGGATCAATCGGAGAAGCCCTGCGTAGCTTGCGCTGAGGAAATCAAGAAAGATGCTGTCCTGTGTCGCTTTTGCAATACACGACAAGATGACCCCCAGTTTGCTAAGCCAGAAGTCAGCGAAAGGCTTCCGAAGCGTAAGCCTCCAAAACTACTAGTTCCTATTGCGGCGCTCGCAGTTGTTGCTGTTTCAGCAACGGCCATTCTCACAATGACAAACAGTGAAAGCGCAACAACAGAGATGGATGAAGTTGCTACCAAGCTTTTGGAAAACAGCGTCCCAGCTCCAATTTATGCTGAGAATTCGGATCACGGATATTTTTTGGAAGATAACAGAATTCCTAGACTTGAAACTTGTGAGCAGTGGGAAGACTTTTGGTTTCTAGAAGGTCCAGCGGTTGGATTCGCAGCGGCAGCTGTTTATCAAGAAATTGAAATTGCTGTTTCAACTCAGATCTACACCAAGAATCAACATCTAGATTCAAATCTAGACGGAGTGATTTGCTTCTATGAGGAGCAGGCCAGCCCCGTTAATCCGAATGCGATTGAGGGAGTTTGGTTCACAGCTTTTGAGTCCGTCAGAGAAGGTTTGATTTCAAACATTGGTGAGCCTCACCCATTGGATTTTGCAGCGTCTCCCAGCACCGATCCCAATCATGCCGAAGTGATTCGTAACGGCGTTGAATACGCTCTCAAGGTGTGGGCACCATTCATTGACTCTGATAGGCCGCTTGCCATGACAGTGGTTCACCCAAACGACAAGAAATGGTTCTTAGAACGCTGGGCCAAATTAGGCAGAGACAACACTGGAGAGTTCTGGTGGAATCTAGCAGTATCAGGTGGCGGTGGAGCAGTTGGTGTAACAGCTACCGGCATCCCCAACATGTATTTCATGGCATCGGCTAGCTACCCACCACCAACCGAATCTGTTGATTACTACGTGCACGAAGTGGCCCACTTCTTTGAGTCACTCACGGTGCAAGGTGTTAGCACCCCGGATGCTCCGTGTTGGATGATTGAGGGACCTGCAACCTTTATTGGTTTTGCCATGGCTTATCCCGATGATCAGGGACGAAGCGTTTCACAGCTCACCTTCGAGAGAACCACCAGAGCTGCTGGACTGGTGAGCTACTACAACAACGGAGAAGGCCTAACTGATGGAACCCTCAGGCAAGACATCCTAAATTTCCCTCGCAATGACGACAGGTGCCAACACTCTGGGCCCCAGCTGGGTTACAACCTCGGATTATTCGTGGCAGAGCGGCTAATCGCAGACTTTGAATTCCAGGCATTTGTTGATATCTCAGTTGCTCGTGCCGGCAGATCACTGCCAGAAACCTTCGAGCTTGTTCTCAAGAAAGATTATGTGGAGTGGGTCGACAACACCCTTCTTCCCTATCTGCAAGAAGAACTCCCTAAGCTCGCCCGCGGCTAACTTGAACTAGTTCTATTACTTCTGCTCTAGTAGCTTCTTTAGTCTAGAAATCTCCTGCTGCAGAGCTTTGATTTCTTCTGGGGTAACAACACCATCGGCACTGATCTCATCAACGTTTTGACTGACTAGATCTAATCCCTCTGGAGCTTTCTCCTTAGCCTTAGCTTCTTCTCTTGCCTCGTCCATGGCATTTAGAACAATTCCAATTAGCAGGTTCAAGACAGTGAAGACGATGATGAAGACATAGGAGAGCAGGAATGGGATAGCTAACCCATTAACAGCAATTGCTTCTTCCAAGTAAATGGGGAAGTTTTCAAGTGTTAAGAGAATCACCAAGCTCATCACCGATGCCCCAATGGTTCCCCAGGCAACTGGCAACTCAGCACCAAACAAGTAAGTGCCAACCATTCCGTAGAGGAACAAAAGCAAGCAGATAAGGGCAAACATGCTCAGAAGTGGCCGCATCGACTTCACAATCGATGCACTCAAGATTCTCACCTCAGGCAAGAACCTAAAGATTCTGATCAATCTAAAAATACGCAGTAGACGCAGGATGGTGGTTTGGCCGGCAAAGATTGGAGTGGCGGCAATAATCAAAAAGTCAAAGATGTTCCAACCACTTCTGAAGAACATCCATGGCTTCTTGCCATAGGAAACCATTCGAACAATCAGCTCAACAACAAATATTCCAAGACAGACATAGTCGAGTGTCAGAACGAGCTGTCGGGTTTCTGGATCAATGTTGGGGAAAGTCAATATGGCCAAACAGACCGCATTCACCACAATCACCAAAGCAATCAGCATCTCAAAGCTGTCGCTATGGATAACTCTGGCTATTGGCTTAATTCGGTAATCAGCCAGCTTCTGAACCTGGCCATAAACCTTCACATAGTCTTTGCTACTTAGCTCTGTCATATCCCCACCTAGGTCTCAACAAAGCTTAATTTGAACTAGCCAAAGAAAAGTCCCTTGGTTACTTAGAGTTGGATGCGTATTGGGCCTCAATCTGAGAGGCAACATCGCCAGCGAGCTCCGAAAGATTCAGCCCCTCAAAAGAGACTAACTACGGAGGTGACAGCTTCGATCAACACTAGAAGAATTGGCTCAGGTACTTTCTCAGGGGAGGATCAACTACGTATACATAGGTGCCTTGAATTCCCCGAGTTAGCAGGACCTTGTAGATGTTGATTACAAACTGGCGAATATCTTCATCTGAGTACTTCAACCCCAACTTGTCATTGTTTTCTTTACCCTTGGTGTCGAAGTAGCAATTTCTGTCAAAAATAATCCTCTGAGTTACTGTGTCAAACTTTAGGTCTGATCCAATAATCACACCGGCGTAGTTTAAGTCGTACCCCTGAACGGTATGGATACCCCCCACCTCTTCACTTGACCCCTTGGAATTGATCCAGTCGGTGGCAGTACCATTCCAAAAAAGCTTTACATCTTCGATCTCAATATCATGCTTCGACTTGTCTTTTTTACTATTCCATGGCCAGGCAAAACCAGCGAGAAGGCGGCCCAGGCCAAATTGCTTATTCTTTTCAATTATTTGTTTACGCATCTCAACAAATGAGCCGAAGAATCTCAAATCGTAAGTGCCAAACTTCTCAGCCTTTTTTGGGTTGGGCTCAAACAATGAGGAAACAAATGTCAGGTAATCGTTTCCACCCTTCACACGCATCTGCGAGCTTAGGTTGAATAGAGCATCTCGTGTTTTGGCAGCCCTCGTCAGTTCATGAATTTTGATACTTGGAAGATCCGCAGGACGGACCGACTGCCCAGCATCAAGCAAAAGTATTCTCTTTCGGCTTTGCTTCCTAATCCAGTCCAGCTGGGTGGTTTCAAGTTTGTCCTCACCAAACAGCTTCTCGTTGATCTCCTTGAAGTCTTTGTTTTGTTGAGCAGAAGACTGATTTGCTCTCTGGCCCAGGCGATGCGTTTCGTCGACGATGATTAGGTCGTAAGGTTCTTTTGATTTACCTAAGTCAAATGGGCTCATTACTTGTGAAGAATTGAGTCCAGGCACCGAAGCAAATACTTTTTGCACCGTTCTGCGCAACGACTGTTGAGGGATAACCAATCCCACGGTCAAGCCAGCCATGAGCTCTTTGTTCTTTACGGTGAAGTATTCAGAGAAGATTGAGTCCGAAGCCGCTAACTCATCCGGCAAATATCTTCCAATATCTTTCAAGAGCTTAATGAGATATATGGCGATGATCGTCTTTCCCGTTCCTGGCTCTCCGCGGACAACAAGCTCATCATCCCTGGATCCAGCTAGGTCGCTGAAGAGCCTCTCCAGAATGCCCGTAAGGGCAATCGCTTGATCTGAATTAAGTGTCTTGAAGGGAGAGTACTTGAACAGATCGCTGTTTACGATTTCCGGAACGGGTCGGCTTAGGAATCCTTCCTCTACTAACAGTTCAAACAAATCTTTGAAGCTTTCTCTATACAAGTCTCTATCAAAGTAGTTGGAGTCAGAAAGCCCAAGGTTTCCATTTAGGACCTTGTATTTTCCGTCGGCCGCGAAGTACTTGATCAAGTGGGATTCGAGATCAAGGCATGCCGACTTATTGAAGCGATCGTGTTTTATGATCTGAACCCGCTCCAAAGCACGACGCTCTGGGACACCTAAGTGTTGATGCATTCGAGAGGCAGCATTAACAGTCTCGCCAATATAGATTTCTTTTGAACTGCTAATTGTGTATACAACCGGCCAATTGGCATGTTTTTCATCGGCTTGCCCCCAGGTATTGATGGCTTGACTATCAAAGGGGAGTCTCTCGATGTTAAAGCCGGTCATATTTGTCGCTCTTTCCCCTTGACTTCTCAACGGGGTACTTTTGCCTGTTGATCTCTAGTTTCTCGAGCAAAATTTCTTCGACATCAAACTGATATTTATCCGCTAGCAGTAAACAATATGTGAGCACGTCAGCTAGTTCGTGACGAACTTGAATCTCATCAGCCTTGTCGTCCCATTGGTAGCACTCAAGCAGCTCTGATGCCTCAATCGCGATGCTTTTTGCGAGATTTTGGGGGCTGTGAAACTTGCCCCACTCCCGTTCTTTTACAAAGGCCCTTATGTCAGACATTAGATGTTCCATATCCATGTGACAACGTTACTGCTAGTGCAAAGACCAGTACAAAGGCCTGGTTGAATGGCAGCTCGGCGCTGGCATCAGATGAGTGGTCACATAGTTGTCCCCACCAAGTTCTAAACTTGATAAGGGGCTATTCAAGGTCCGCAAATAGAACCAAGGAGGGGACAATGGGTCGTAGTAGTTTTTTGGTCCAAGTTGTTCGAGCCAGTCAAAAGGCTGCTCGTGATGCCGAGCGGGCAAGAATAAGGAATGCACGGGCGCAGGCAAGGTATGCAGCTGAAGCTTCCCGTGAAGCCCGACGCGCATGGATAGAAGACATGCAAGACGATGCGGAGACTCAAACTGAAGAAATTCAGGAGCAGCTTCTTGAGATCGACGACATATTGACGGCAACGTTAAAAAAAGACGATTACTTTAATTTAGAGAAGCTTCGAAAGAACGTTGCTCATCCTGAGTTTACGTCCAAGAATTTAAATCCTGAGCCAGAACCTGTCTATGCCCTTTCCGCGCCTAAGCCAGAATTCAAACAACCACTTTCCCTGTCAATTCTTGGTTGGGTTCTTCCTGGGGGAACAAAGGAGAAAATACAGAAGAAGGCGGAGTCTTCTCATCGCATTAAGGTAGATGAATGGGAAGAGCTAGTTGCTTCTATTGAAGCAAGAAATGCAAAACTGCGTGGGGACTGGCTGGTGAGAGAAGAGCAGCGACTCAAAAATTTAGCTGATGATGAGAAGAATTATCGAGCCGAATGCCAGGCCCATGAAATTGAAATTCAGAAGGCTAACGCAGAACTCGATGAACTCATAGACGGTCTGCCGAAAGGAAAGAAGCAGGCCGTTGAGACTTATGTTGAGTTGGTACTCAGTGAGTCCGAGTATCCAGGCGACTTAGAGCCAGAATATGAAGTGGCTTTTGACGAGCTGAACCGTGAGCTAACAATCGAACTTAAGTTGCAACAACCCTCGGCTATTCCCGATACAGCGTCATTTAAGTTCCAAAAATCAACCGGTGAGATTGTCGAGAAAAAGCAAACTCAAAAAGAAATCCGCACAAGATACGAAAACTATGTCGGAAATTCAGTCCTTAGGACAATGCACGAAGTATTGGAAGCCGATAGAGATGGCGTTGTTAGGCTTGTTTCCCTTTCTGCTTATGTCGAGCATATTTCTGCGGGTACTGGCCAATTCACCAAGACAACTCTCGTTCAAGTGGCAACGGATAGAGATAGGTTCATGTCGATTAATCTCAGCAATGTTGTTGTGTTGGAGACACTCGGACACTTAGGAGCTGCACTAAGCAAAAATATGGTTTCTCTAACTCCAATACCAGCGGGAAAGAGCGTTAGGAGAACTTAGTGCTGAGATTTAATCCACCTCCTGGGTGGCAAGTTCCTCCGCATCCCTGGACGCCGCCAACTGGTTTTCGCAAAGAGGAAAATTGGCCCGACCCTCCCGAGGGTTGGCAATTTTGGATCGATTACGTAGAGGTTGAATCTGAAGCTACTGAAGTTATGACCGAGCAATCATCAGATCTAGATCTTGATTTATTGAGGGTACAAATAGAGACAGAGTTGCGGTCTCGAATTGTTGAGCTCGATGACAAGCTTGTTCTTCAAGAGGCTGGAATTTACGAGTACCACCATCCTTTGGAAAGTGCAGACCAGTATCAAGAGGCCCTGGAGGTAATTAGGGCTGAAATTCGAGATTCAATTAGAAACAAAACGGCGATACTTTCCAATTCTCAATTTGCTTATGACAACTCGATTGCCAAGGGGGGCAAATTAGTAGCGGAGCTATCTGGACTAGCACTTAATGCTTTCAATCAGGAAGTTGAGAATTGCCTGCGCACTATGAAGGCGGGCACACTAGGTACAGCCATCAAGCGCGTTACCCAGTCTGCCGACAAAATCAAGAAGTTCGGTCGAATGATGGATCTTTCAATTAGTGCCCAGTTCCTGTCCCTCCGAATAAATGAGCTTGAACTGACTGCCGACTATCTTGCAAAGGTTGAAGAGCAAAAACAGCTGCAGCGTGAAGAACGTGAGAGGCTGCGAGAGGAAGAGAAAGCCCGGAAGGAGCTGGAAGCTCAGCGTGAGAAGCTGCTCAAGGAGCAGGCACACTTTAAGAACGCACTTGAGACCTTAATTGAGCAAGGTAACAGCGCGGATGCTGCCGTTCTTGAATCTCGTCTAAAAGAAGTCCAAGAAGCTCTGGAGCTCAATGATTACCGACTCAATAATGTTCGTGCCGGGTACGTTTACGTAATTAGCAACGAGGGGGCATTTGGCCCAGGGGTACTAAAAATTGGAATGACGAGAAGATTAGAACCCATGGATCGCGTAAATGAACTAGGCGATGCATCTGTACCTTTCCGATTTAGTGTCCACGCCTTGTTCTTTTCAGAGGATGCAGTCGGCTTAGAGGGTCAATTACATGAAGCGTTTGCCGATCGACGGCTCAATCAAGTCAACGTCAGAAAAGAGTTCTTTTTTGCTACCCCGACAGAAGTAAGGGAAGTATTAGTTTCAAAAGTCGGAGCTCTGTTGCAATTTGAAGAGACCGCAATTTCCGACGAGTACTTACAAAGCAAGCAGTACTGGCCTGTCAGACACTAGTGGCATTAACCGTCTAGAGAACAATCATCACATTGTCTGCAATAGGGCTCTTCTTGACCACGTCATCGAGCCGAGCTTAAGCCGGCACAGTCACTGCGCATAAAGCGCCACATCGAAGGCAACAAAAACAAATGACGTATACAGCCATAATTAGATTGAGTTTGTTTGGAATCGAAATATCTAAAAGACAATATCTCCAGCGTAAAGTGTCTAGTCCCCCCAGACTAATCTCATGAACCTTCTCCCTGCACAGATTTAGATGGGTGCTGTGTTGCTTCGGGTGGCTGATTTGAAACTGATGACTAAGTACTACTAAGAGGTATTGGGTTTAAGAGTTATATCTGAAGATGTCTCTTCCAGAGTGCTGGGGGGGATAAAGGCTCCGGCCTATAGCCTGGGAAATGGTTTCCCAGAAGAAGCTAGCTGGCAATAAGCGGCTGTTGCCAAGCCCTTCTTATATCTGCGAGCGGAAGTCTGGCGATTCCTTGAATGTCAATCGCCTCAGATTCTTTGTCGGTAACGCCAATTCTTAGAACCGGCACTCCCCTAGCTTCACACAGCGCTTGGAACTTGACATCGTCTTCTCGACCAACTGTCACTATTGCTCTTGACTGGGATTCAGAGAACAGAGCAGCCGTTTGGTCTAATCCGTCTCGCTCCATGAGTTCTGTGATCCAGATTCGGCAGCCAATGTTGAATCTCAGACTTGCTTCAATAACAGCAACAGCGAGACCTCCTTCAGAGAGATCATGAGCTGCTTCGATTAGACCCTGGATGGATGCTCCATGAATCAGCTCGGCTAGTTCTCTTTCTTTTTTGAGATCCAGCCTTGGTGGTTTTCCACCCAGGTGATCGTGAATGTCTTTGGCCCAGGCTGAGCCGTCTAGTTCGTCATAGGTTGTGCCAAGCAAATAAATGTTGTTGCCATCGTCTTGCCAGCCAGAAGGAATTCTTCTTGCCACGTTATCGATAACACCAAGCACACCGACTACTGGAGTTGGATAGATTGCTTGGTCACCGGTTTGGTTATAGAACGAAACGTTTCCACCGGTGACTGGGATTCCCAGTTCCTGGCAGGCATCAGCAAGTCCTGCTGTTGCCTGCTTGAACTGCCACATCACTTCCGGGTTTTCAGGAGAGCCAAAGTTCAAACAGTTTGTCACTGCTCTTGGAACTGCCCCTGTTACTGAAACATTGCGATAGCTCTCGGCAAGAGCAAGCCTTGCTCCTTCATATGGGTCTAGGTAGCAGTACTTGCCATTGGCATCGGTTGCTAGTGCTACACCAAGTCCTGTTTCTTCATTAATTCTGATCATGCCGGCATCGTCTGGTGTTGCAAGAGCGGTGTTGCCCATTACGTATTTGTCATACTGCGATGTCACCCAAGACTTGTCTGCCTGGTTGGGGGAGGCAATCAGCTGCATGATTTGGGTTGCCAGCTCTGTTTCGTTCTCTGCCCGCTTTAGTTTCTTGGAGCTGTCACTGTTTAGGCTGTCTTGGTATTTGGGGTATTCGACGGGTCTGTTATAGACAGGGCCATCGTGGGCAACGGTTCTTGGGGGCACATTTACGATCTCTTCTTTGCCCCAGTTGATATACAACCTGTCTTCGCCAATTACCTCACCCAGAACTGAGTATTCAACTTCCCACTTTTCAACGATCTTTTTGAAGTCTTTGAGTTTCTTCTTGGGAACAATCGCGCACATTCTCTCCTGTGATTCGCTCATCAGGATTTCTTCTGGTGTTAGGTTCTCGTCTCTGAGTAGCACGTTCTTGAGCTGAATCTTCATGCCCATGCCACCGTTGGAGGCAAGCTCTGAGGTGGCGCAGGATATGCCAGCACCACCAAGGTCTTGAATACCTGCAACTGATCCGGATTGGAAAAGCTCTAGGCAGCACTCAATCAAAACCTTTTCGGCAAACGGATCTCCCACCTGCACAGCAGGTCGCTTGGTTGGTCCAGTTGAGTCAAAACTTTCAGAGGCAAGGACGCTAACGCCACCAATGCCATCTGCTCCGGTTCTGGCGCCAAACAGAATTACCAGATCTCCCTTGTTGGAGGCTTTAGCGAGTTTTAGATCTTCGTGCTTGAGAGCTCCGATGCCAAGGGCATTTACTAGTGGGTTCCCCTGGTAAACAGAATCAAAGACTGTTTCGCCACCAATGTTTGGAAGACCCAGGCAGTTGCCATAGAAGGAGATTCCGGAGGTTACGCCGTTGAGAACTCTGGCGGTGTCGGGGTGATTAGCGGAGCCAAATCGGAGCTGGTCCATAACCGCTACTGGTCTTGCACCCATTGCCAAGATGTCTCTGACAATTCCACCAACACCGGTGGCAGCGCCTTGGAAGGGTTCGATGTAGGAAGGGTGGTTGTGGCTTTCCACCTTGAAGGTGACAGCTAGTCCTTCACCAATATCAACAACACCTGCGTTTTCACCGATGCCGACCATCAGGTGCTTTTTCATTTCTGGCGTTACTTTTTCACCAAACTGGCGCAGGTAGATCTTCGAAGATTTGTAGCTGCAGTGCTCGCTCCACATCACCGAATACATAGCTAGCTCAGAGGAGGTTGGTCTTCTACCGAGGATCTCTCTGATTTTTTGGTATTCGTCTTCTTTGAGACCCAGCTCTTTCCAAGGTTGTTCTTTTTCTGGGGTTTGGGAAGCGTTTAGAACAGTGTCAACGTTTGAAGGTTTTTTCTTTTTCCAAAACATCAGCGGCTCACTAGCTGCGTGATAACGCTTTGGAAGAATTTCAGGCCATCGGTTCCGCTTCGCATGGCTTCTGGTCTGTCGGGGCCAAAGCCTGGTTCCACTGCGTGTTCTGGGTGAGGCATAAGGCCAACTACGTTGCCGCGTTCATTGGTGAGTCCTGCAATGTCGTTCATGGAACCGTTTGGGTTTACTTCAAGGTATCTAAAGACAACTCTGTTTTCCTCTTCCAGCATCTTGATGGTGTCGGGGGTTGCGATATACCCGCCCTCGCCGTTCTTGAGTGGAATAGTGATCTCTTGGTCTTTTTCAAAAAGTGAAGTCCAGGCTGTCTGGTTGTTTTCAACTCTTAGCTTTTGGTCTCGGCAAATGAAGTGCTGGTGTTCGTTTCTGATTAGGCCACCTGGTAGTAGATGTGCTTCGACTAGAACCTGGAAGCCATTGCATATTCCAAGCACAGGTAAGCCTTTTTCTGCCAGCTTGATTACTTCTTTGGTGGCGGGAGCTTGCGCTGCGATTGCTCCGCATCTGAGGTAGTCGCCATATGAAAAGCCACCTGGCAGAACTACGGCATCGACTTTTTTGAGAGAGTTATCGGCATGCCACAACGGAACCGGTGTTCCGCCAGCTAGCTTGATTGCTCTTTGGGCATCCCGGTCATCAAGGGAACCTGGGTAGGTGATGACGCCGATTCTCATTCGACTACTACCGCTACAACGTCTTCGATTACATCGTTAGATAGAAAGCTCTTGGCTAGCTCTTTGGCTTCTGCAATGTCTTTTTCGGTTACTTCTCTGTTGAAGTGAAGTTCAATTCTTTTTCCGATTCTCACGGCGCTGATGTCTTTGTGGCCAGAGCGGTGAAGGGCGTTTGCTACGGCTTTTCCTTGGGGATCTAGCAGGTCCTGCTTAGGCATGATCTCAACAATGATCTTTGGCACTTTTCCCCTTCGGTTGGCTGGCTTTTGCCAGTTTCGGGTTGGATAAAGCCGCGGCGGTGAGGCGGTTTGGCATCAGTTTAGCGGCTTCAAACAGAGCTAAAAGTTGCCACTACCAGCTCTCAGAAAGCTTGTTACCGCATCTGGTAGCCGGCCAGGATTTCAAGAACCAGCAGTGCTCCGAGCTTGATGGTTCTTTGATCGGCTGAGTCAGAAGTTGCATCAATCTCGGTGATGTCGATGCCCCGCACGGATTTGTGGCTGGCGAGAATGCGAGCTGCTTGTCTTAGTTCAAATGCACTTAGGCCACCTGGTGCTGCAGCTGGGCAACCAGGGACAACTGAACGATCACAAACATCAACATCAATGTCAACGAAGATTTTGCCCTCTGCCCCTTTGAGGGCTTTCTTGCAGGCTTTCTCAATTCCAATCTCGGCAATCTCGGATCTGGAAATCACGTTCACACCAATTGACTTTGCATAGATTGCGTATTCGGGGGAGTTTGAGAAGTCATTGATGCCAAGCTGATAAATATTTGCTGGGTTAAATCCTGCATCAATCAGTCTTCTCATTGGCGATCCGTTCGATACGCCATCTCGCAGGTCGTGGTGGGCATCAAGAGTTATCAGTCTGGCAGTTGCTAGGTCTTTGCCTACTAAGCCAAGCGTTGCAGCATAGGTGATTGAGTTGTCGCCGCCGAGAGCGATTACTAGTTTCTTGTGAAGACCTTTGAGTTTTTCAATGGTCTTTTCTTCATTGTCATCTGGGTTTTCTATTTCTCCCAGGTCTTCAATAGAAAGCTTTCCAAGATCTGACTTGGTGGTGTAGCTGAAGGTTGAGTAGCCCTTGAGCGCCTCTCTGATTGCTTTTGGAGTTTTATCAGCGCCGGTTTTTGAGATGGCTGTTTTGAAAGCAGGAATATCGATGATTGCGATATCTGATATTTCATGACTGATTAGGGATGCGGCTCTTGGCCACTTTGGATCATCAGCCATGGCAATCGGTCTTTCGTTTGGTCTAGCTAACGCTAGCGAAGAAAGCTCAAACTAGGCCAGCTACCCCTAGTTCTAGGGCTTAGCGGGCTGAAAAGAAGTCTTTGGAAATTGCTACTCTTTAGCTATGACCGCAACGACGCGAACCCTCAAAGCAGCCACCGGCAACCAGCTAACCGCCCAGGGCTGGCAGCAGGAAGCAGCCATCAGAATGCTGCACAACAACCTTGATCCTTCGGTTGCCGAGCACCCAGAAGAACTAATTGTTTATGGCGGAAACGGCAAGGCTGCTCGTAACTGGCCCAGCTTTGATGCCCTGGTCAAAACTCTTACCAATCTAAAAAACGATGAGACCATGCTGGTCCAATCCGGAAAGCCGGTTGGCGTTTTCCAAACGCACGAGTGGGCACCAAGAGTACTTCTAGCTAACTCCAACCTGGTTGGTGATTGGGCAAACTGGCCGGAGTTTAGAAGACTCGAAAAACTTGGTCTCACGATGTATGGGCAGATGACTGCCGGTTCTTGGATCTACATCGGCACCCAGGGAATTCTGCAGGGAACCTATGAAACCTTTGCTGCGGTTGCTGCCAAGAAGTTTGGTGGAACGTTGGCCGGAACACTAACTCTGACTGGTGGTTGCGGTGGCATGGGTGGTGCTCAGCCACTGGCTGTCACCATGAACGAGGGCACCTGTTTGATTGTGGACATTGATGAGTCTCGTCTGCGCAAGCGTCTAGAGACTCGTTACCTCGATGAACTAGCCGACAACCTAGATGATGCAATTGAGAGAGTCACTCGCTATCGCAGTGAGAAGAAAGCAATCTCGGTTGGTGTTGTAGGAAATGCCGCCACTGTCTTTGACAAGCTTCTCCACTCAGATGTACCAATCGATATCGTGACCGATCAGACCTCAGCTCACGATCCGCTGTATTACATCCCAGAAGGTGTTGATCTTGAGGATGCTCGCGAATACGCAGAGAAGAATCCAAAGGAATTCACTGAGCGTGCAGAAGCTGCCATGGCTAAGCAGGTTGCTGCAATGGTTGGCTTTATGAACAAGGGCGCTGAAGTCTTCGACTACGGAAACTCAATTCGCGATGAGGCTCGCAAGGGCGGCTTCAATGATGCGTTCAAGTTCCCTGGTTTCATTCCTGCCTACATTCGTCCGCTGTTTTGTGAAGGCAAGGGTCCATTTAGATGGGTTGCACTCTCAGGCGATCCAAAAGATATCTACCGAACAGACCAGGCAGTGCTAGAGCTGTTCCCAGAAAACGAACACCTTCGTCGGTGGATCAACATGGCGCAGAAGAGAGTTGAGTTCCAAGGTCTTCCTGCTCGCATTTGCTGGTTGGGTTATGGCGAGCGCGACAAAGCGGGAGTTGCCTTCAATGAACTTGTTCGCAAGGGAGAAGTCTCAGCACCAATCGTGATTGGAAGAGACCACCTGGACTGCGGTTCGGTGGCATCACCATATAGAGAGTCAGAAGCCATGCTCGATGGGTCTGATGCAATTGCTGACTGGCCGCTACTCAATGCCATGGTGAATATCGCAAGCGGTGCTTCCTGGGTTTCCATCCACCACGGTGGCGGTGTTGGTATTGGTAGATCCATCCATGCCGGTCAGGTATCAGTGGCAGATGGAACAGATCTTGCCGAGCAAAAGCTCAGAAGAGTTTTGACTAACGACCCTGGCATGGGAGTTATTCGCCACGTTGATGCCGGGTATGAAGAAGCTAAGGGAGTGGCTCGTCACAAGCACGTGCACGTCCCAATGCTGGACACCGAGTGAGCACACTATATAAAGGCATCAGCTCACTGGCTCTAACTGGTGAGAAGTTTGGCGACGTCTTAGTTGTTGAGAATGCGGCGCTCGCAGTTGTAGATGGCAAGGTTTTGTATGCCGGGCCTGCTAGCAAAGCCCCTGCTTGCGATCAAGAAATTGATCTTGGCGGAAAAAGCGTCATTCCTGGCTTTGTTGATTCTCATGCTCATTTGATTTTTGCTGGTGAGCGAAGCGAAGAGTTTTCCTCACGAATTACTGGAAAGCCTTATGCGGCAGGTGGCATTAGGACAACCGTTCGCGCAACCAGAGCTGCCAGTGATGAAGAGCTAAAAGCAAATGCTGAAAAACTAATTGCTGAGTTTTATGCATCGGGCATCACTCAGTTTGAAATCAAAGGCGGCTATGGCTTAGATGTTGAAACAGAGCTTCGGTCAATGAAGATTGCTGCTGAACTCACTCCTCACACCACTTTTCTTGGAGCACACGTTGTTCCAGAGGGAGTTGAGCGAGCTGACTACATCAAATCCGTTACTGGCGAGATGCTGCAGGCGATTAGGCCTTATGCCAAATGGATTGATGTTTTTTGTGATCAAGGCGCATTCAGTGTTGAAGAAACCAAGCAAATTCTTGAAGCAGGTACTGCAGCAGGGCTCAAGCCACGACTGCACGCAAATCAGATTGCAAATCTTGGGGTTATTCCACTGGCAGTTGAAATGGACTGCGCATCAGTTGATCACGCCACACATTTGAGTGCAGAAGACATTGCTGTTCTATCAGGCTCCAATACTGTTGTGACGCTTCTACCGGGGGCTGAGTTTTCTACCAAGAGTCCATACCCAGATGGAAGAAGACTTGCTAGCGCTGGCATTACTTTGGCAATTGCAACTGATTGCAATCCTGGCTCCAGCTACACAACTTCAATGCCATTTTGCATTGCGGTTGCGGTTCGTGAAATGGGGCTTTCGCCTGAGCAGGCGCTGTGGGCAGCTACGCGTGGTGGAGCAAAAGCATTGCGAACAGAAGGTGGCAGTTTAGAAGTTGGAGCGAGTGCAGACTTTGTTGTTTTGGATGCGCCATCGCATGTGTTTTTGTCTTATAGACCTGGTGTTCAACTTGTTTCACAGACTTACATCGCTGGTCGGCGAGTATTTGAAAGGCAGTAAATGAAAAAGGTAGTGCTATCAACCAGTGGTCTAACTGCGCAGGAAGTCTTGGCGGTTGCTAGAGGCAATGCGATGGTGGAGATTGCCCCACCCGCACTTGAGGCAATGGCTAGAACTCGTGCTCACATTGAGAAACTAGCGAACTCCGAGGAGCCGGTTTACGGCATTTCTACTGGCTTTGGGGCACTGGCTCAAAGGCACATCCCCAAGGAGGACCGGGTTCAGCTGCAGAAGTCGCTCATTCGCTCGCACGCTGCGGGCATGGGAGATCCGGTTGAGCGAGAAGTTGTAAGGGCAATGATGCTGCTTCGCCTAAAAACAATGTGTTCGGGGCAAACCGGTGTTAGACCAGTGGTTGCTGAGACCTACGCGCAGATCTTGAATGCGGGCATTACGCCAAGAGTTTTGGAATATGGATCACTTGGCTGCTCGGGAGATCTTGCACCACTTGCTCACTGCGCCATGGTGTTGATGGGTGAGGGCAGAGCGTTTGGAGCAGATGGCAGAGAAAGACCTGTTACTGAACTGCTCGCGGAAGCGAACATTGCTCCTGTTCAGCTAGAAGAAAAAGAAGGCCTTGCTCTGATCAATGGCACCGACGGCATGCTCGGAATGTTATTGATGGCAATTAGTGATTTTGAGCATCTGCTTGATCAATCGGACATCATCGCTGCGATGAGTGTTGAGGGGCAAATGGGAACTGACCAGGTGTTCCGTGCAGAACTTCATGAAAATCTTCGACCACATCCAGGTCAAGCAACTAGTGCTAAGAACATGTTCTATGCACTTCAGGGTAGTGAAATTGTGAAATCACATCGCCACGGCGATGGTGTTGTGCAGGATGCATATTCACTTCGCTGTGCTCCACAAGTAAATGGTGCAGCACGCGACACCGTGACTCACGCAGAACTTGTTGCTTCGCGCGAACTGCAATCAATTATTGATAACCCAGTTGTTTTGGATTCAGGTGAAGTTACTTCTAACGGAAACTTCCACGGAGCACCGGTTGCTTATGTTCTGGACTTTCTAGCAATTGCGGCAGCTGATGTTGCATCAATTTCGGAAAGAAGAACAGATCGCTTCTTAGATGTTGCACGAAACAGAAAGCTGCCAGCATTCTTAGCAAATGATCCGGGTGTTGATTCTGGTTTGATGATCGCTCAGTACACCCAGGCCGCACTCGTGTCAGAAAATAAGCGCCTTGCATCACCAGCCAGCGTCGATTCAATTCCATCCAGTGCAATGCAAGAAGATCATGTGTCAATGGGTTGGCATGCAGGTCGCAAGCTAAGAAAAGCACTTGATAATCTGCGAAGAGTGATTGCAATTGAATTGATTGCTGCAGCTAGAGCCGTTGAGATGCGAGCACCACTCAAGCCATCTCCAGTAACTGGCGAGCTGATAGGAATTCTGCGTGAGCGAGTGCCTGGAATTGGACCAGATAGGGATCTGTCGCCTGAACTAGAGGCTGCCTATGAACTGCTTCTCCCCAAGGCCTAAAACCCCTGAGTTTTCAACAGATTTAGGTCTTTGCCAAATGGTATCACTTTGATACCATTAGGGTCATGGCCATGACACTACGACTAAAGCCTGAGATTGATCAGGCGCTAACTGAATTTGCTAATTCCCAAGGAATCTCGAAGGCGCAAGCAGCTGTCAATGCCATCGAGACCTACCTTGAACAGCAGAGCACCGACGCTGTTACTCGCAAGGCATTCGATCTCGTTCTTGAGCGTGACGCAGAACTCCTTCGTCGCCTCTCCGACGCGTGACTCGCTATCTGACCCTGGAGTCTTTTGTAAGAGAAACTGCTCGCATCGGTTTCGTTGTTAAAGATCTAGGGCTTCTTGATTCAGCACTGGCAAGGCCACGCACTTCATTGTTTGGTGAGGATGCCTATCCTTCACTGGAGCTAAAAGCAGCTGCAATGGTTGAATCAATTATTTTTAATCACCCAATGATTGATGGAAACAAAAGATCGTCTTGGTTTGCACTCAACGCATTCGTGTTGCTAAATGGTTTTGTAATCAACGCAACTCAGGACGAAGCATTTGATTTTGTTTTAGGTGTTGCAACAAAAAAACTTGACTTAAATCAATCTGCTGGTTGGATTACCAAGCATCTAAAACAAATTTAGTTCTTTGCAAAACTTTCAATTGGTGGGCAGGTGCAAGTGAGATTGCGATCTCCAAACACTCCGTCAATTCTTCTAACTGGTGGCCAGTACTTGCTTCTGCGCTGGCTATCAGTTGGGAAGACTGCCACTTCACGCGAGTAAGGGTGATTCCACTCATCGGTTAGGTGACTTGCGGTGTGAGGAGCGTTGACCAGTGGGTTGTCATCCTTTGGCCACTCACCTTCTTGAACCCTTCTTGCTTCGTCGCGAATAGCAAGCATCGCATCAATGAAACGATCTAGTTCCTGCTTTGGTTCGCTTTCAGTTGGTTCAATCATCAGTGTTCCGGCAACTGGGAAGCTCATGGTTGGTGCGTGGAAGCCGTAGTCAACTAGTCGCTTAGCGATGTCATCGTTTCCAATGCCTGCTTCTTTCTGAAGTGGACGAATGTCGATGATGGCTTCGTGCGCTACCAGTCCGTGGTTTCCTGTGTAGAGAAGTGGATAGGCATCCGACAGTTTCTTGGCAACATAGTTGGCGCTCAGAACTGCAACTGCGGTAGCAGCCCTCAGCCCCTCTGGCCCCATTAGGTGGATGTATGCCCAGGAGATAGGAAGAATGCTTGGCGATCCAAATGGTGCAGCAGAAACCGGTCCGTAGTTAGGCAGTTCAGTCTGAGCCATTGAGTGTCCTGGCAAGAACTCGCGCAGGTGCTCTCTAGCAACCACCGGTCCAACACCGGGCCCACCACCGCCGTGGGGGATACAGAAGGTCTTGTGTAGGTTCAGGTGCGAAACATCGCCACCAAATTCACCAAACTTTGCATAGCCAACTACTGCGTTGGTGTTTGCACCATCGATGTAGACCTGACCACCGGCATCGTGAACCATCTTGCAGATTTCAACTACCGCTTCTTCATAAACACCGTGGGTGGAAGGGTAGGTAATCATTAGGGCAGCGAGAGTTTCCTGGTGCTCAGCAATCTTCTGCTTTAGATCTAGAACATCGACGTTGCCATCGCTGTCACAGGCGACAACTACAACTTCCATTCCTGCCAGAACAGCTGAGGCAGCGTTGGTTCCGTGAGCGGATGAAGGAATCAAGCAAATGTTGCGGTGTTTGTCACCGCGAGAGTGGTGGTAACCGCGAATAGCTAGCAGTCCTGCCAGCTCTCCCTGACTTCCGGCATTTGGCTGCAGTGACACTGCTTCGTAGCCGGTGATGTCGCTCAGCCAAGAAGTGAGCTCTTCAATTAGTTCTAGATATCCTTGGGTGTCTTCAGCTGGTGCGAATGGGTGCAAAGATGCAAACTCTGGCCAGGTAACTGCTTCCATTTCTGTCACTGAGTTGAGCTTCATGGTGCAGGAGCCCAGTGGAATCATTCCGCGGTCAAGTGCGTAGTCAAAGTCAGAGAGCTTCTTTAGGTAGCGAAGCATTGCAGTCTCTGAGTGGTAGGTGTTGAAAACTGGGTGAGTTAGGTATTCACTCTTGCGGTGAGATAGCAAGCGGTCTTCAGCATCTGATGCTTTGGGGGCTCGTGCGCCAAATGCAGCGGCTAGCTCTGCCAGGTGATACCAGGTGGTTGATTCGTCAATTGAGATACCAAGAGTCTTGGAATCAACCATCAATAGTGTTAGATCTTTGTCCCTAGCAGCATCAAAGTATTTCTCTGCATCGATGTTGGTGATGCGAATGGTGTCAAAGAACTTGTCGTTTTGCAGGTGATAGCCAACTTCGTAGAGAACCTTGGCAAGAGCTGTGGTCTTCTGATGAATCTCAGAAGCGATTGCCTTTAGCCCCTTTGGACCGTGGTAGACGGCATACATTCCCGCCATCACTGCTAGCAATACCTGCGCGGTACAGATGTTGGATGTTGCCTTCTCGCGTCTGATGTGCTGTTCTCTGGTTTGCAGAGTTAGGCGGTAGGCAGGAGATCCTTCGGCGTCAACCGAAACACCAACCAGTCTTCCTGGCATGGTGCGCTCAAGCTTGTCTCTAACCGCCAGGTAGCCAGCGTGCGGACCACCAAAGCCCATCGGAACACCAAAGCGCTGAGTGGTTCCGCAGACAATGTCTGCACCCTTTTCTCCCGGCGGAGTGATCAGGGCAAGTGCCATTAGGTCGGCAGCTGCGATTGCCAGACCACCAAACTCGTGAACCTTGGCGAATAGGTTTTCAAACTCAATGATTCTTCCCGAGGCCCCCGGATACTGAATCACAGCACCGAAGCACTCCTCAGCTAGTTGTTCAGGTTTTGCAGCGTCGAAGTATTTGATGGTGACGCCAACTGGCTCTGCTCTGTGCTCAAGCAATTGTTTGGTTTGTGGGAAGAGGTCGTTATCGACAAAGAAGACTTTGCTTTCGGTCTCTGCGCTTCTGAGCGCAACCATCATCGCTTCAACCACCGCGGTTGACTCATCAAGCATGGATGCGTTGGCAGTTTTCATTCCAGTTAGGTCAGTGACCATGGTCTGGAAGTTGATGATTGCTTCGAGTCGGCCCTGGCTGATTTCTGGCTGGTATGGGGTGTAGGCGGTATACCAACTTGGGTTTTCCAAAACGTTGCGCTTGATAACACCTGGGGTTCTGGTGCCGTAGTAGCCAAGTCCAATAAAGCTTTGAGTGATTCTGTTTTGAGAGCCGATCTCTCTTAGTCGATCCAGCGCTTCTTCTTCACTGACTGGGTCAGGCAGAGTTGAGCCACCTTTGAATTTGATGGATTCCGGCAGCGCCTTGTCCATCAGCTCGGTTAGGTCTTTGAGGCCCAGATAGGAGAGCATTTCTTTCTGCTCGGCAGCATTAGGACCAATGTGGCGGAAGCGAAACTGATGGTGATCGGCTAGCAATTACTCTCCAACTAAGGCGTCGTACTCGGTAGATGAAAGAAGCTCTGGTAACTGGGTATAACGGATTTTAATCAGCCAACCTTCCCCAAACGGGTCACTATTAATCGCGTCGGGGGCAGAAGTTAGAGAATCGTTGATTTCAACCACTTCGCCGTCCATTGGGGCATAGAGCTCACCCACGCTCTTGGTTGATTCGATCTCGCCACAAATCTTCATATAAGTGGTGGAGGAGCCGACCTTTGGCAGATCCACATAGACAATCTCACCCAGTGCATCAGCTGCATACTTGGTTATGCCAACGGTGGCAGTGTCGCCCTCGAGCTTGATCCACTCGTGTTCCTTGGTGTAGTGAAGGTCAGTTGGGTTAGCCATTTTGTCTCCTATAGAACGGCAGGTTTACTACTTCATAGCCGACCCTGGTGCCCCGGACATCAGCCTCTAACTTGCTACCAGTCTCTAGCTCTGCCGAGAGGTAAGCAAATCCGATGGGGTAGCCAAGGGTGGGCGATAGCACTCCCGAGGTAATTTCCCCGATTGGGCTATCGCTGCCCGGCAAAAATACTGGGTAGCCAGCTCTGGCAGCTCTCTTTCCTTCGCCAACCAGGCCATAGAGCTTTGGACCTGTGTGTGGCTGCTCGAGTGCTGCTTTGCCAACAAAGTCGCCTCGTTCAAGATTCACTGAGCGGCCAAGGTTGGCTGAGAACGGTGTTGTTTCAAGTGTTAGTTCGTGCCCATATAGAGGCATCCCTGCTTCGAGTCGAAGAGTGTCGCGAGCAGCTAATCCGCACGGTGTGAGTTCATCACCGCCAGCTGTGATTAGTTCTCTCCAGAGCTTCACGGCATCTTTTGCCTGAACCAGGATTTCAAAACCATCTTCACCGGTGTAGCCGGTTCTTGCAATCAAAGAAATCATTCCTGCAACTTCGGCGCTCGCAATCGAGTAATACTTCAAAGGCGCAACATCGATGTTGGTCACCTTTTGCAAGATGGCAGCCGACTTGGGTCCTTGCAATGCAACCAGGGCAGTGTCGTCAGAGTTGTCGGTTACTTCAACATCAAAGTTTTTTGCTCGCTCTGATAATTCTTTAGCAACCACTTCACGGTTAGCAGCATTAGCTATGACTAGATAATCGACATCGGCAAGTCGATAGATAATGACGTCATCGAGTGACTTGCCATTTTCATTGCAGAGAATTGAATACTTAGCTCTGCCAGGGGCAATCTTGGAAACCTCTGTTACAAAGGCATAATCCAGAAACTTGGCAGCATCGTCACCCACCACCGAGAACTCAGACATGTGAGAGATATCGAACAGACCGGCAGAGTTTCTGACTGCATGGTGTTCGGCTAGATCTGAACCGTATCGGACCGGCATGTCCCAGCCACCAAAGTCAGTGAAGGTGGCGCCCAGGGCATGGTGCTCGTCATAGAGCGGGGTTCTTAGCATTCCCCCACTCTATTGCTAGTGAGAGGTGAGTTTTTTCCGCAGCTCTTGATACCGCTGGGCTGTTAATTCAACGATTTCAGGGCTCAGAGTGGGCGGTTCGCCTTTTTGATCCCACTGCTCCGACAACCAGTTTCTAACCATCTGCTTGTCAAAACTCTGATCTCTAACTCCGGCCTCCCACTGCGCTTTGTCCCAATAGCGAGAGCTATCTGGGGTTAGCACTTCGTCGGCAAGGGTTAGTTCGTTGGTCGCGGGGTCATTGCCAAACTCAAACTTGGTGTCAGCAAGAATCAATCCGGATTTTTCGGCCACCCCGGCGGCATAGGCATAGATCTTAAGCGAGGCAGCTTTCAGCTGCTCGGCAATCTCTAAACCGACGAGGTCGATCACTTTTTCGAAACTGATGTTCTCATCCTTTTCCCCCTGCGGGGCTTTGTAAGCAGGGGTGAAAATTGGCTGTGGTAATCGATCACCGAACTTAAGTCCAGCGGGGAGTGCAATCCCACAAATTGATCCTGTTTGCTGGTATTCCTTCCAGCCGGAACCAGAAATATATCCTCGAACCACACACTCAACTGGATACATCTCAAGCTTCTTCACCACAACCGCTCGATCTGCTAATTCTGCTGGCGGAGAGAGTTCATCGGTGCGGTGGTTGGGAAAATCAATTTGGTCTAGCCACCAGTTTGTGATTTGTGTTAGCTCAACTCCTTTGCCAGGAATTGTTGGAGAGAGAATGTGGTCAAACGCACTAATTCGATCCGTAGCAACTACCAGTGCAAGATGAGACAACTTGGCATCAGTGGGTTGATAAAGTTCACGAACTTTTCCTGAGTAGAGATGCCGGTAGCCAGGAATTTCCATTAGCTGACCTTGAGTGCGATGTCATTGCGGAAGTGTCCGCCCTGTAGTTGAATCCTGCTCATTCCTTCGTAGGCAAGAGTTCTTGCCTCTTGAAAACTTTCTCCGCAACCGACTACCGATAACACTCGGCCCACTGGGCTTGCCTTACAGACCTCAACGTCATCGATGCTCTCGGCTGATTCAATGCCGGTTACTTCTCGTACTTCAGCGGTTGATGTTGGATAGCCCTCGGACGCCAGGACAACCGTCACTGCTTTCTTTTTTGAAAATTCAGGGGATAGTCCAACTGAGAGCTTGCCTGTCGCAGCTCTATATAAGAGGTCAGCCAAGTTTGAAGTTAATCTTCGCAAAACTACTTGAGTTTCTGGATCACCAAATCTTGCATTGAATTCAATCACTCTGGTTCCACGCTCTGTGACAATAAGTCCGCAGTAGAGAAGACCAACAAACTTTGCGTTTCTTCGGGCGAGCTCACGAATAGTTGGAAGGGCAACTTTCTCAGTTACGTCTTCAACAAAGCCTTCTGGCAACCAAGGCACTGGTGAATACGCTCCCATGCCACCAGTGTTGGGTCCTTCATCATTATCAAATGCTCTTTTGTAATCCTGCGCAGGCGATAAAGGAACAACTGTTTCTCCATCAGACAAGAAAAACAGACTCACTTCTTGTCCCGCTAGGAACTCTTCAATCAACACACCACCTGCGATGTAGTTCTTGGCGTGGGCTATGGCAGCGTCTTTATCTTTGGTGACAATCACACCCTTGCCCGCAGCTAGGCCATCTGCCTTGACAACATAGGGAGCACCAAACTGATCTAGTGCTGATTCGACTTCTTCGATGGTTGTGCACTGTCTAGCCATGCCAGTTGGAACATCGGCTGCCGCCATCACCTCTTTAGCAAAAGCCTTGGATCCTTCTAACTGAGCTGCTTTCTGATCAGGTCCAAATACTGCAATTCCCTGTTCTCGAAGAGCATCCGCAACACCATTAACCAGTGGTGCTTCTGGTCCAATAACGACTAAACCAACTCTTTCTTCAAGAGCCACTTTGGTGACAGCTAGCCGATCGTTTATATCGACTTCTCTAACTTCGACTTCTTTGGCAATCCAGTCATTTCCTGGAGCACAAACCAGATCTGCTGCGGGCGTGCCGGTTCGGATGAGAGCTTTGACTATCGCATGCTCTCGAGCGCCTGAACCAACTACCAGGATTCTCATTGAGGCGAGTTTAGCGTTTAGCCCTGAGGGGCAATAATGGCCGTGTGAGTAAGAAGAAGATCCCCGCTGAGATTGGTGAAGCAGCTCTGGCTAGTCCAGAAACTAATTTGGCTTTAGCCGTTAGGTATCTTCTGCAGCTAATTGAAAAGCGCTCACCTGGTCGCTCAGTTGAGCTCAGGGTTCCGCCCTATGGGGCTATTCAGTGCATTGAAGGGCTAAACCATCGAAGGGGCACGCCACCAAACGTGGTGGAGATATCCCCGCAGGTATTTGTTTCGATTTGTCTAGGAAAGACAACTTGGCAACAAGAAGTTGCAAATGGAAAAGTTCTGGCTAGTGGTGAACAGGCTAAAGAGTTAGCTGATCTTTTCCCGCTACGCCGCGATTAGTTCGGAATCGCCAAGCTCAACAAATAGACGCTGGTTTAGCTTGAAGGCAGTTCTAACTTCAGCAACTAGTAGAAGAAGCTCATCATCTGTCATTACTAGGTCGTCAACCGCTGCTCGGTAGCCTTCCTTGAATGGCACCACTGCTTCAATCTTTGCGAAGTGGTAGAAACTTGTCTGCTCTTCGGTTAGGCCGTAGTGGCGACGAACTAGTGCACCGATTGCTTGACCACCGGAAAGATCTCCGAGGTAGCGGGTGTAGTGGTGTGCAAGTAGACGAACGTCTTCGACTCCGCCCAGTGATTCAATTCTTGCAACATACTCGGCGGTAGCAGGCAGCAGTGGAGTCTCACTCCAGTTTGCAACCCCTAGCTTGGCTAGGTCAGAAATCATTGAGTCAAGTCTTTTCAGTTCTGGTGCGAATGGCAGAGGCGCTGCATCTGGCAGTTTGCTTTCCATCGCCTGGTAGACGAACACCATCTGGTTTAGGTATCGGGTGTAGTCAGCAGCAGATAGCTCGCCAGCCATTAGGTCCTTGATAAAAGATGCATTCTCAGCACTCTTGTGGTCTGACATTGAGGACTCTCGCATCAGCTGGGAGATGGTGGTCATTTGGATCCTTACTAAGGTCTGCCTTACCTGTTCAGACTAGGACAGTTTCTAGGGTCTCGCAAGCCCCGAAACTACTGGATAATTAGGGCATGGCCAGCGAAGAAATTGAGATTAGAAGAGCCCCAAAAATCCTGCCCTTCATGCTGACTTTCGCCGCGCTAGGAATGCTGGTTGCAGTTCTACTCCTTTTTATTACCCCACCTAATGCAGAGCTGCCAGAAAACTTTTTTGGGCTAACGCTCATTTCATTTGGTTCGCTGGGGCTTGGTCTGGGTGCAGCGTTCGCAATTACCTATGATCTAATTTCTTCCCGCCGCGCTAAACGCGCACTAGCCAATCGGGTGACCGAGTGATTCGCGGGGATGGTAAGTTAAATCACGACCTGCTACCAGGTGAAAAAGGACCACAGGATCAATGTGGTGTGTTCGGGGTTTGGGCACCAGGCGAAGAGGTAGCAAAACTTTCCTTCTTCGGTCTTTATGCGCTGCAACATCGTGGACAAGAGTCTGCCGGTATCGCAACCGCTGATGGCGAGAAGATTTTAGTTTTCAAAGACATGGGGCTAGTTTCCCAGGTCTTCAACGAAGCAGCGCTTGAGTCGCTGCAAGGTCACATTGCAGTTGGTCACACTCGCTACTCAACCACTGGCTCATCGCACTGGCGCAATGCTCAACCAACTCTTGGTAGAACTGCCTATGGCACTGTCGCGCTTGGTCACAACGGAAACCTAACCAATACTTCTGAGCTAATGGAACTGCTCGAAAAGAGATATCCAAATCATGAAGGTGATCTTCGTTCAGGAAACACAACCGACACCGCAGTGCTGACAGCGCTGTTGGCAGGAAATGCTGACAGCTCACTGGAAGCAACTGCACTAGAACTTCTGCCTCTGGTCAAGGGTGCCTACTGTCTGGTGTTCATGGATGAATCAACGCTTTATGCAGCGCGTGATCCGCAGGGTGTTAGACCCTTGGTTCTGGGAAGACTGGAGCGCGGCTGGGTAGTTGCCAGTGAGTCGGCTGCACTAGACATCGTTGGCGCTTCGTTTGTTCGAGAAATCGAGCCGGGCGAGCTGATTGCGATTGATGAAAACGGTCTTCGCTCAACCAAATTTGCTCCAACTAAACGAGCTGGTTGTGTCTTTGAGTATGTCTATCTAGCAAGACCCGACACCGCAATTAACGGCCAGGTGGTTTATGAGGCAAGGGTAGAGATGGGAAGAACCCTGGCGAAGGAGTATCCCGTAGAGGCAGATTTAGTGATGCCAACTCCTGAATCAGGAACTCCGGCAGCCATTGGCTTTAGCGAACAAAGTGGAATTCCGTTTGGCCATGGTCTTGTGAAGAACGCCTACGTCGGCAGAACCTTCATTCAACCTTCCCAAACCATTCGACAACTCGGTATTCGACTAAAGCTCAATCCTCTAAGAGAGGCAATCGCAGGTAAGCGACTGATTGTTGTAGACGACTCGATTGTTCGAGGAAACACCCAGCGAGCACTGGTGAAGATGTTGAAGGAAGCAGGAGCGGCTGAGGTTCACGTTCGAATTTCTTCTCCACCAATTACTTGGCCCTGCTTCTATGGTGTTGATTTTGCATCCAGGGCAGAACTCATTGCATCAGGTCTCGGGGTCGAAGAAGTTCGCCAATCGATAGGCGCAGATTCACTTGGTTATCTTTCAAAAGAAGGAATGATTGCTGCCACACGACAATCAGAAGAAACTCTCTGCACCGCTTGCTTCAGCGGGCAATATCCAATTGAACTTCCTGCAGCTGATCGCTTAGGAAAGAACCTGTTGGAACGCGGAGTTGCCTCCATCAAAGAAGAAGGCCACGTTCACATCAATGACTGATCCCTACGCATCCTCTGGAGTTGACACAGCCGCTGGTGATAGAGCGGTTGAGCTAATGAAGAAAGCGGTCGGTGCAACGCACGGCAGTCTGGTGCTCACTGGCGTTGGTGGATTCGCAGGATTAGTCGATGCAGCTTTTCTAAAAAACTATCGGCACCCAGTCTTAGCAACTTCAACAGATGGCGTTGGCACCAAAGTCTTGATAGCCCAGTCAATTGACAAGCACGACAGCATTGGTCAAGACCTGGTTGGCATGGTGGTTGATGACATCGTGGTGTGTGGAGCCAAGAGCCTGTTCATGACCGATTACATCGCGTGTGGCAAGGTTGAGCCGACTCGAATCGCTCAGATTGTCGAAGGAATTGCCAAGGCCTGCCAAGAAGTGGATGTGGCTTTGGTTGGCGGTGAAACTGCTGAGCATCCAGGAGTCATGCAGGATCATGAGTATGACCTGGCAGGTGCGGCGGTGGGTGTAGTTGAAAAGGACCAGCTGCTCAGCCGCGAAAGAGTAGAGGTGGGCGATGTTGTAATCGCCATGCAATCTTCAGGGCTGCATGCCAATGGCTACTCGCTAGTTCGCAAGATTGTTAGCGATGCCGGTCTTGACTACAAATCTAAGCTGGCTGATTTTTCTCGCCCATTGGGTGAAGAACTGCTCGAACCAACCAGGCTTTATTCCAAGGTGGTTGGAGATTTGCTAACTGAATTTCCACGTGAATTTTCTTCGCTCAGCCACATCACCGGTGGCGGCATTGCAGCAAACCTTTCTCGTATTCTTCCCGAGACAGTTTCATTGGACATTGACAGATCAACCTGGTCACCACAACCTGTCTTCAGAGTTTTAGCAAATTTAGCCGGCCACAACCTGATTGATCTTGAGGGAACCTGGAATCTAGGAATTGGTTTCGCTGCTGTTGTGAGAAAAGCATCGGCTGAGAAAATAATTGCCAAATCAACTGCGATGGGAATTCCTGCCTGGCAAGTTGGTGTAATTGAATCGACTGCTTGCGATGACAAAGGATATGTCACAGAAGCTAAAGGTGTGCGCGGGGGAGCAGTTAGGTTGGTAGGCAACTATGCGCAATAAATCTGCAGTCGTCATTGGTGCGATTGGATTACTAACAACATCCGGAGCGCTGATGCTTGGCATCGCACTTGGCGCTAATACAGCAACCGTCAGTGTCGTTAGAGACACTCCAAACGAGCTTTGCTTCAAGGACACCGCTACTGATCAGTTCAGTAAGTTGCATGTCGAAACTAAATTGAAGGCCTGTCAGGTGGTTGGGATGACCAAGCAGGCAGCTATTGATTATCTGGAGGCCGCAGCTATCACAGTCCGCATTGCATCAGAGGATGGCGAAGGGTTCGCGCTAACCGAGGACTATAGCGACAGCCGAGTGAACCTAGATATATTGGTTGGAATTGTGGTTGGCGCTAGCGCCTGGTAACTACTTGTCGTCGTCCAGTTCAACTACTCGATCATCATCTGATGGTGCGTAGTCGTCTTCTTCGGTGTCTTCTGCCCAGCGGTCAACGTATTCTTCGTTTTCGCTACCGGCTTTTGCGCTGAGCTCAGCTTCCAGGGCAGAGTAATCGGTGTTCGGGCTGAAGTATTTAAGTTCGCGCGCGACTTTAGTGTTCTTTGCTTTTTGACGGCCACGCCCCATGGCGAGCCCCCTTATTCTCTTGCAATCTTGGGCCTATGCCCCGGTTACAGGATCGAAACCTGCCTAGATAATAGCAAACGCTAGAGAGCCCACATCACAAGCCTCATTGCCAGGATCGGCATGAGAATGTTGATGGCAAGGGTCAAAGACATCTGGGCAAGCCTGCCTCGGTGGTAATACTCGAAGGCATCCTTGGCAACACCGGCAAAGGTAGACAGTCCACCTGCCAACCCAATCGAGGCGATCAGGATCATGTCAAAGGTCCAATTGTGGGTATAGATATATCCCGCTATTGCTCCGGCCAAGATGTTCACTGCAAAAAGACCGAAGGGCAAAACTCCCTGCCAGCGAATAATCAACCAGCGCAATACTGCTCCAACACCACCGGCTCCACCAATGGCGAGAGTAATCATCAGATCGCTCATTTGGCCGCCTTTTTCTTCGCGGCTCTTCTGCCCTGATGCCAGCCAGCGGCAAAGGTAACAACAGCACCAAACAGCATCACTGCGATATCAGAGGTGAGGTCTTCGGCGACGATAAAGATTGTGATGGCACTCATGGTGGTGAAGCCACCAGCCAAGCCAGTGCCAAAGAAACCTTGGCGATACTCAGACTGGAATAGCGGGTGACGGATTACGAGTCCAAGGAAATAAGAGCCAAGCAGATTGATAAATCCGAGCGAAATTATCTCGCTAGTTGGGTATGCATAAAAAGAAGCAACCCAATCATGAACAACATGACGCAGCATGGAGCCAATCGCGCCACCGAAAAACACCAGGCCAGCCACTCTCCAGTTGGCTAACACTCTCTCAGGCTAGCGGTTTTGGAAGATATTTCCAGCTACTTTTCCCGTTTGCTAGCCTTTCAGAATGTTTGATTCACAGAACAACTTGATTGCCGGCAGTTTGTATCAGAACAACTTCAGCCAGGAAGAAAACCAGAAATTTACTTCGCAGTTTGATGTAATCACCCAACAGATGATTGCTTGTCTGGATCAGAACCTGCCAGCCAATTCTGAGCAGATGCAACAGGCTGTAAAGCAGCACTATGAATTCATACTTAGATTCTGGACACCAGATCGTGAGAGTTATAAATCACTGGCCATGAATTACATCTTGCCAACGCCATACAAAGAAACCTATGAGGGTTATCGCGAAGGGCTTGGTCACTACATCTACAACGCAGTTGTTGACTTTGCTGACCGCGAGCTTAAGTAAGAGCCAACAGAGCACAAGCTCCGATAGCCAGAGCAATTCCAAAGTTCTGACTTAGCGCAATTCTCTCTTTCAAGAAGATTCTTGCAAGCAGGATGGTGCCAACCGGATATAGAGAGGTAAGTACTGCTGCCACCGCTAGCGCTCCCTCACGAGTAGAGATGATGAAGAAGACGTTTCCTGTCACATCACCCAACCCAGCTAGCAAAACCAGCCAGATAGTCCCAGCACTAAAAACCGTCTTTTCAATCACAGTTTTACTCTTGCCAGCAAAAAACAGCATTAGTAGTCCAGCTAGCAAAATGCTGATGCCAACCACTCTCATCACAACCAGCACACCAAGACCAGAATCTGCAGGAGCAAGATCTAGGAAGATGAATATTCCTGCAAAGCCAAGGCCAGCAACTATTGAAAAGAGAGTTGCTCGAAGGCTTGGCAACCTAACATCTGACCCAGGGACAAATGCAACCAAAACTACCGCCACCAAAATCAACCCAAGGGCAACTAGAGCCAATTCACTCAACTGTTGACCCGTGGAGATATCGAGCACCACTGGCACCAAAGCAGACAACACTGCCGTCAATGGTGAGGTGATGGAAATTGGTCCAAGAGCAAGTGCCGCATATAAAAATGTAATTGCCACTGCCGAACAGATTCCAGCAAAAATTCCAATTTGAATCACGTTAGGTTCAAAACTTGCACCCATTGGAATGCTGAAAAGCAGTGCCAGGAAAAGCCCAAGTATAAATGCAACTGTGGTGACAGTTAGCGGTCTTACTTTTTTTGAAGCAAGTGCTCCAACAAAGTCCGCATAACCATAAGAAAAAGCGGATAGCAATCCAAACAGTATGGTCACTATCCACCTCCCGGTGGCTCCGACCGGCATCGATCCGGTGACCTAACGATTTTCAGTCGTTCGCTCTACCAACTGAGCTACAGAGCCTTGGGGTTTTATCCCCAACCAAGTCGCTAAAAGCGACCGCGACCCTGACGGGACTTGAACCCGCGACCTCCGCCGTGACAGGGCGGCGCGCTAACCAACTGCGCTACAGGGCCAATACTGCTGGCCTTATCGTGACCCCAACGGGATTCGAACCCGTGCTACCGCCGTGAAAGGGCGGCGTCCTAGGCCACTAGACGATGGGGCCTAAGGCTGGCACCGAGGACCAAGACTACCCGTCGCTCGGCAAGTTGTGCAACACATAGCCAACTCTCAGGCAATACTTTAATGTTTCTACGATATTTGAAGGGGAGGTTGACCATGCGCGCACGGCTAATAGCCATTTTTACGGCCCTGAGCATCCTCGTCACATCCCTTCTATTAACCCCAGCCTGGGCTGTTCCTAATTACCCATCGGCGGCTGAGGTGGCAGCAGCCAAGCGCAGCGTGACCGAAAAGCGCAAGATGATCACCCGCATCGAGGGAATCCTTAACACCCTTGAATCAGAAGCTCGCGCACTAGAAGAAGTTGCTCTTGAAAAGAGCGAGCAATACATTCGCGCACTCAGACGTGCTGATGACATGCGCGCCAAAGTAAAAAGTTTGCAAGATCAAGCTAAAAGCTCAGCAACCCAGGCTGAATCGGCAAGAGTGCAACTGGGTCAACTGGTTGCTCAAATGTTTAGAGATCGCTCAGCCAACGACATAACGCTTGAACTGTTTTTTAATCCCGAGAGCGCCGAAGATTTGCTATTTGAAATGAGCATGCAAGAAATCATTGCTCAAAGAACAGAATCGATTTATCAAGCAGCTCTTGATCAGCAGGCGCAGGCTCAAGCTTTAGAGCTGGAACTCGAAGAAGCCAAAAAGCAACTTGAAGTGGTAGAGGCAGAAGCCAAGCAACTTTTTGACGAAGCTCAAGCAGCAGCCGATGCAGTGATTGCTAAGGTCAGATCAACTGAGCGCGAACGCGCCACCATGATGAGTCAGCTGGCAAGTTTGCAGGACAACGCTGAAGATTTAGAACGTCAAAGAAGAGAAGGTCTAGCAGCCGAGCGCAGACAGAATGCAGTTAGAACCGCTCCGACCGCTCCAGAGCTTTACACAGTCGGCCCACCAAACAAAGAGCTTGTTGAAATTGCTATCAACTTTGCTCGAGAGCAGTTGGGTGAGAGATACGTTCTAGGTGGTGCGGGTCCAAACGTTTGGGACTGCAGTGGTATCACCATGAAGAGCTACGCGGCAGCTGGCGTTTACATTGGCTGGCACTCTGCTACCGCGCAATACAACGTGATGGCAGCGCAAAGAAAGCTGGTTCCTTTCCAGGATGCTCAACGTGGTGATCTGATCTGGTGGTCGGAGGAAGAAGCATTCTCGGGTGACAAATACCACGTTGCAATCTACTTAGGTGACGGGATGATGCTGGAAGCGCCAAACCCAGCCAGAACGGTTCGAATTGTGCCAGTTCGCTTTGGTGAGCTTTGGCCTTATGCAGGCCGTCCAACTGCTTCTCGTTAGTACTCGCCAACTTTTTCGTAGAGCTTGGCAATAATCCACCATTTGCCATCAATCTTCACAAGGTTCAGGTAGTCCTGCATAATTCCACCAAACATTTGCAGTTGCACTTTGGCCCAGGCCATTGTGTCTGAGATCTGATCTATTTCAAGAATCTGATCTTTTCTTGGATTACCCAGTTCTTTTGGTGATTGACGGTTTGCAACCTGGTCACGATAGACGGCGTAGGGTCTGAGCACCAGCTCGCCACCCTGCGCTGAGTAAAGACAGCAGTCTTTGTGAAAGACGGAGTCAAAAAGATTCATGTCCTGTGCGTGAATGACCTCGAAGTAGTCATCGAGCAGTTGGATTAGACCGGTGTCAATTGAGGAGGTCTCTGGCGCCTGCATTACTTCTTATAGCTTTCGTAGCCGGCTGCTAGAACTTTCTCAGCTGCTGCTTTGTTCTGCCAGCCACCAAGCTTTACCCACTTACCCGGCTCAAGATCTTTGTAGCGCTCGAAGAAGTGCTCAATTTCATTCTTAACCTGCTGCGGAACATCTTGGATGTCCTGGATGTGCATGTAGCGAGGGTCTTTCACCTGCACACACAAAATCTTTTCGTCTTGACCGCCATCATCTTCCATCAGCAGCATGCCAACTGGTCGAACCTTGATGTGGACGCCGGGGTAAACCGGGTACTCAAGTAGTACCAGAGCATCCAGTGGGTCGCCGTCGCCGCCCAGGGTTCCCTCAAATGCTCCGTAGTCAACCGGGTAGACAAAGGGGGTGAACAGCACTCGGTCGAGCCAAACCTTGCCAGTCTCATGGTCAATTTCATACTTATTGCGGCTGCCGCGAGGAATTTCAATAACGACTTCGTAAGACAAGGCTTCTCCTAATTAGGCTTTCAACAAGATTAGCGAATAGAAGCCATGCCAGTCAGACCAAGACTCACCCCAGCCATCGCCCAGACCAGACGGGCGGTTAGACAGGTATTGGCTGAGCTAGCACCTAAAAAGGTATTGCTGGCGGTTTCTGGCGGTGCTGATTCGCTAGCGCTGAGCGCGGCTGTCGTGTTTGAGGCTAAGAAGCTCAAGATTGAGATTGCTGCGGCTGTCATTGACCACGCTCTGCAACCAAATAGTAAAGCGATTGCCAACCAAGCTGCTGAGCGACTGAGAGCGATTGGCGTGCAAGAAGTGGTGGTCGAGAGGGTAGTAGTAAGGCAAACCGGTGAAGGCCTTGAAGCAGCAGCTAGAACTGCCAGATATAAAGCATTAGAGAAAATTCGACTTAAGCAAAAAGCAGAATGGATTGTGCTCGGTCACAACCTAGATGATCAAGCAGAGACAGTTCTGCTGGGGCTTGCGCGTGGATCTGGTCTTAGATCGATTGCTGGGATGAGCGCGATTGATGCTGAGCGAAGACTGCTCAGACCGCTACTTGATCTGCCAAGACAAACTCTGCGTCAGGCCTGCGCCGATGCCGGCATTAGCTTCTGGGATGATCCGCATAATGAAGACAGCAAATTTGCCAGAGTGAGAGTTAGAAAGTTAGCCGGTGAGCTGGAGAAGAATCTTGGACCCGGCCTTGCCGAGGCGTTGAGCAGAACCGCTGCAAGCGCTGCGGAGGCGGATGAAGTTATTACCGATTTGGCAACCAAGTGCGTGAAGAAGGCACTGGTGAAAACCGGCGCTCGCCAGGTTAGTTATCAGGTGGCAACGCTGTCGAAGGCTAAGGCTGCGGTTAGAAGAAAAGCACTACATATAATCTGTCAGTCTGCCGGGGCTAAAAACATCTCTAGAACCCAGATCTTGGCACTGGATGAGCTACTCACCAATTGGCACGGACAGAAAAAGAGCAGCCTTTCTGGCATTACAGTAGAGCGAGTGGCAAACCAGCTGGTTGTCAAAAGCACCAAACCACTAACCCCAGGAGCCTGCTAGTGCAGTTGAATCACCCTGACATTCAAGAGGTATTAGTAACCGCTGAACAAATCCAGGTTCGGGTTGCTGAATTGGCTAGTGAGATCTCTGATTACTACCGCGATAAGAATGTGCTGCTGTTAGGCGTTCTCAAGGGAGCGGTTCCATTCATGGCAGATCTTTCTAGAGCGATGGACATTCCTATCCAGCAAGACTGGATGGCTGTTTCTTCCTATGGTTCTGGCACTGTTTCTTCTGGAGTGGTGAGGATCTTGAAGGATTTGGACGCTGATATAAAGGACAGAGATGTCTTGATAGTTGAGGACATCCTGGACTCCGGGCTGACCCTGTCCTGGTTAACTTCTAACCTGCGCGCTCGCGGTGCTGCCAGCGTTGAGATTGTGACCCTTCTCAGGAAACCGGAAGCTGCAAAGGTAAAGATAGCTGTCCGATGGGTGGGCTTTGATATCCCAAACGCATTTGTGGTCGGCTACGGGCTTGACTTCAATGAGAACTACCGATCACTTGATGGAGTTGGAATTCTTTCTCCATCCGTATATAGCTAAAGGTTTTGAATGACTGAAAAGAAGCAAGAGAACCAGACCAAGCTCAAGAAGTTCCTGCGCGGACCTTGGCTTTGGATTGGCGCTGCTCTGATTGTTGTGTTTGTTGGTTCATCGCTGATGAACACCGAGCAGTTCACCAAGGTTGACACCCAGGTTGGTCTAGAGATGATCTCTTCCGGTCAAGCCGAGAAGGTGACTATTTTCGATGGTGATCAAAGAGTAGATGTTGTTCTTCGCAATCCAGATGCTGAATTTGGCAAGCAGGTTCAGTTCTACTTTGTTTCTGGTCGAGCTTCTGCGGTTGCAGAAATCGTTGCTGATTCAAATATTTCTCAAGGCTGGAGCGATGAAGTTCCAAACACGCCTTGGATTTTGGCGCTGCTTGGATCACTTCTTCCATTCATCATCATTCTGGCTTTGTTCTGGTTCCTGATGAGCTCGATGGCCGGTGGTGGTCGCGGGGTAATGCAATTTGGTAAATCGAGAGCAAAACTGGTCAATAAAGAGATGAGCAAGATCACATTTGCTGATGTTGCTGGCATTGACGAGGCAATCGAAGAACTAAATGAAATTAAAGAGTTTTTGAAGAGCCCTAAGAAGTTCCAGGACATGGGAGCAAAGATCCCGCACGGTGTTTTGCTTTATGGTCCTCCGGGAACCGGTAAGACTCTGATTGCTAAGGCAGTTGCTGGAGAAGCTGGAGTTCCCTTCTTCTCGATCTCCGGTTCTGATTTTGTTGAAATGTTTGTCGGTGTTGGTGCATCGCGTGTTAGAGATTTGTTCGAGCAGGCTAAGCAATCAGCGCCAGCCATCATCTTTGTTGATGAGATTGATGCAGTTGGTCGTCACCGTGGAACTGGTATTGGTGGCGGTAATGATGAGCGGGAGCAAACCCTAAATCAGTTGCTAGTTGAAATGGATGGCTTTGATACTTCTACCAATGTCATTTTGATTGCCGCTACCAACCGTCCTGATGTTCTAGATCCAGCGCTGCTTCGTCCAGGTCGCTTCGATCGACAGGTTGGCGTCAGCGCACCAGATCTAAAAGGACGCGAGCAGATTCTGGCAGTGCATGCCAAGAACAAGCCACTGGCCGAAAAGGTTGACCTCGCTTTGGTTGCTAGGCGCACCCCTGGCTTCACCGGTGCCGATCTTGCGAATGTTCTCAACGAGGCAGCGCTGCTAGCTGCACGACTAGATAAAAAGAAGATTGACGACGAAACCATTGACGAGGCAATCGATCGAGTTATCGGTGGTCCGCAGCGCAAGAGCGCGGTAATGAAAGACCACGAACGCTTAGTAACCGCCTATCACGAAGCTGGTCACGCACTGGTTGCTGGAGCTGCCAACTACTCAGATCCAGTTACCAAGATCACAATTTTGCCGCGTGGAAGAGCACTCGGTTACACCATGGTTATGCCGCTAGAGGACCGCTACTCGATTAGCCGTAATCAGCTGCTGGATCAGATTGCCTATGCACTGGGTGGCCGCATCGCAGAAGAAATTGTTTTTAAAGATCCCACCACTGGTGCATCCAACGATTTTGAGAAGGCAACTTCGATTGCAAGAACTATGGTCACCAAATATGGAATGAGCGCGAAGGTCGGATCAATTTCGCTCGGTAGCGGAAACGCTGAACCATTCCTTGGTCGCGAACTTGCTACCACGCGTGATTGGTCAAACGAGATGGCACAGATTGTCGACAACGAGGTTCGTGCCATCTTGGATCAGGCAATGGACGAGGCTTACAAAGCCCTCAGCACCAACCGCGCTGTTCTTGACCAGCTGGCTAAGGAACTACTTGAAAAAGAAACTCTTAACCAAGATCAGATTGCAGTTATTTTCAAAAAGGTAAAGAAGCTGCCAAAGCGCGCAACCTGGCGCTCATCCACCAAGCGTGCAGTTTCAGCACGCGGCCCGATTGCGGTTCCAAAGCGCAAAGAGGTAACTGAAAAACGAAAGAGCAAGGATGCAGACCGACCGAATTCGTGATGCGGTCCGCGAGCTTCTGACTGCAATTGGTGAAAATCCAGATAGACCAGAGCTAAGTCAGACTCCGCAGAAAGTAGCTGAGGCATATGCCAGCTTCTTTCGTGGCATCGGGCAAGATCCGCACGCTGCTCTTTCACAAACCATGCCTGCCCAAAACACCGAACTGGTGATGCTGAAAGACATAGAACTGGTTTCGATTTGTGAGCATCACCTGCTTCCCTTCACTGGTTTTGCACACATCGCCTATTTGCCAAGCGAAAACATTGTTGGTTTAGGCAGGCTGGCTAACCTGGTGGAGATTCTCTCCGCTCGTCCGCAGTTGCAGGAAAATCTCACTAATCAAATTGCGGATGCGATTGAAAAAGCACTCACACCCAAGGGTGTGCTGGTTATCATCGAAGCGAAACACCAGTGCGTGGCATCGCGTGGCGCTCGTCAGCCGGAGGTAAACACCATCACTCTCGCTAGTCGCGGAGCCTATAGCGACGTTGCGCAGCGCCAGGAGGCGATGGCGCTACTTTCGGTTTCAGCATGAGCTGGCAGAAACCCAAAGTGATGGGAGTGATTAATGTCACTCCAGATTCTTTCAGCGACGGCGGTCAATTCCTCTCACTTGAGAATGCTCTAGAGCAAGCAAAACTTTTGGTTTCGCAAGGCGCAGAAATTCTTGATGTTGGTGGTGAATCAACCAGACCAGGAGCCGGTCGAATAACCATTCAGGAAGAGCAGGCGAGAGTCTTGCCTGTTATAAACGCAATCAAGAAAGAACTTTCGGTGTTGGTCTCGATTGACACCTTGAATTCAGAGACTGCTCGAAGAGCCATTGAAGCTGGAGCGGACATAGTGAATGATGTCTCTGGTGGCCTAGCTGACCCCGGAATGTTTTCAGCTATTGCACCAACCAACTGTCTTTACGTCCTTGGACACTGGCGAGGGTTTTCTGATGTCATGGATGAGCGAGCCCAGTATTCCGATGTTGCAAGAGAAGTGGTCGCTGAACTTGCTGAACAGGTTTCAATGGCGGTTGCCAGTGGGATATCGCGCGATCGAATCATTGTTGATCCTGGTTTGGGTTTTGCCAAAGACATGCAACAGAACTGGGATCTAGTGGCAAGGCTGGATGAGCTCAAGAAACTAGAGCTGCCTATCCTGGTTGGCGCATCCCGCAAACGATTTATTGCCCATGCTCTCGATAAAGAAAACCCGCAGTCGGTCGATCACGCAAGACGAGATGTTGCCACTGCCGTGCTTACTGCACTGCTGCTTCAGCGCAAACTCTGGGGGGTCAGGGTGCACAACGTGCAGACCACCGTTGATGCGATTAGCGTGGTAGCGGCGCTAAAGGAAGCAGAAGACAAGTGATTTATAAGGTGCGGATTGATGGCTTGAAAGTCTTCGCCTATCACGGAGTGCTGCAACACGAAAAAGACTACGGCCAGGATTTCTTCATCGATGCGCACCTCGATGTTGAAGCCGGTAACGAAGACAGCATTTCATCAACCGTTTCCTATGCCAGCGTTGCCGATGAGATTGTCAGAGTTGCAACACAGAATAAATTTGACCTAATCGAGACCTTGGCTAATCAAATTAGCAAGGCGGTTCTCGCCCTAGATCCAAGAGTGTTGCGAGCAACCATCACCATCCACAAACCATCCGCTCCAATCGGGCATGAGATCAGAGATGTTTCCGTCACGATTTCTGGAGCTCGCGGTGAAAACTAGAGCCGTCCTGGCACTGGGCAGCAACTTGGGCAATCGAGAAGAAAATCTCAACCAAGCCCTCGAGCAAATAAAAAACTTTTCGGATAGTGAATTACTAGCCGTTTCATCATTTCACGAGACCGTCGCGCTAACTGAAGCTGGTGAAGATGAGACCAAGCCAAGCTATCTAAATGCCGTCGCAATTCTTGAGACTGGTTTGACGGTTGAAAAACTTTTCTTGAAGACTTCAGATCTAGAACAGCAGTTGGGCCGAGTCCGCGAAACTAAGTGGCAAGACCGAACCATTGACGTTGATTTAATTTCTTTTGGTGAGTTGGAGCTGGTGACTCAGCAGTTAACCATTCCGCACCCCAGAGCGCACGAAAGATTATTTGTACTAAAACCATGGCTTGAAGTCGAACCTTCGGCACAGCTGGTTGGCTTTGGAGCGATTCAAGATTTGGTTTCGAGGTTAGAAAAATGAGATCGCTGCCACCAACTCAACTACTGCTCTTTCTAGCAATTGGATTAGTGGCGGGACTTAGTTCTTCTCAGCTAGCAACCGGGTTGGGTTACAGCTTCTTAGTTAGCCCCAACTCATTGCTACTTGTTTTGCCACTGATTGCGATAGTTATTTACACTGCGAGCTATCCGATATACCGCTACCGGAAAAAAGCTGAAAAGTTTGAACCTGGACCGAGGCCAACCAGACCCAACCCCTTCTTTGCTTTTCGGGTTTTAGTCGTGGCTAGAGCGGTGGCTTTGACCGGTTCTTTGTTTGCGGGCTGGCATTTAGGGCAGCTGATGTGGTTGATTAGTTTCAGCGTTGCACCAGTTGGATTGGTCGCTCCAACACTGCTGGGACTGCTGGGCAGCGCGGGTATGCTCGGTGGCGGATTGCTGGCTGAATTCAACTGCCGAGCTCCGAAAGATCCTGGTGAGGGGGCAGAGTGAAGATAGGCGTTATTGGCAATGAGCCAGCCGGTCCGGTTCTGGCCAAGGCTTGGGCTAATGCAGGTCACGATTTAGTCGGAGTTTATGTTGAGACACCAGCGGCAATCGATCGCGTTGAAGCTCTGTTGCCAGATGTTCCAATTGCTCCAATGGCAGCAGTTGTTGAAGCTGCAGAACTAATCATTCTTGCCATTCCACCAGCCGACATCGAGCTAACTGTGGCGGGCCTTGCGGATATGCAACTGTTTGGTCCGAGAAAAATTGTTTTGCATCTTTCCCCGCATCGCGGTTACGGAGTTCTAGCAGACGCAGCGCAGCAGGGAGCGATTCCAATCGCGATGCATCCGCTGATGCACTTCACCGGCACATCGATGGACATCACAGTGATGAAGGGCGCAACCTTTGTCGTTTCCACTCCTGATACCTATCGAGCGATAGCCCAGGCCCTCGTGATTGAGATTGGTGCAGAGCCGTTTGAACTCACAGAGTTTCAAAGAGCTGCCTATGCTGAAGCATTTGAGGTTGCTAGAGATTTCTCCTCATTAGTTGTTCAGCAGGCGATGGGAATTCTTGCTGAGTCAGAGGTTTCACACCCAGCACAACTAATTGGACCGGTGGTTCGAAGTGCGGTGGACGATGCGCTCGCGACGCCGATTCAACCAATAGATCCGCGAGATGCTCAGTGATCCTTTGTCACACTGCAAAAGAATTAGCTCAGGCACTTAGCCAAGCTAAGGCGGAGGGAAAGTCAATCGGTTTTATACCAACCATGGGTGCATTGCACGAAGGTCATCTCTCATTAGTTCGCGCGGCTCAGGCCAATCAAAACTTCACAATTGTTTCGGTATTTGTCAATCCATTGCAGTTTGGTGAGAAAGATGATTTCAATTCCTATCCCAGAACTCTTGGAGTTGACGCCAGGCTGCTAACTGATGCCGGCGTTGATGTTTTGTTTGCACCAAACCTGGCAGAAGTTTTTCCCGCAGACTTGGATTTGGCGGAGCCGGTGCCGGGATCTATTGCGGAAAAGTTCGAGGGCGAGTTTCGACCCGGACACTTTGCTGGGATGCTGAAGGTCGTAAGTCGACTGTTTGATTTGGTGGCGCCTGACTATGCATACTTCGGAGAAAAAGATGCTCAGCAGCTAGCACTAGTGAAACAAATGGTGAGTGAGCAAATCAAAGCTGGTAGGCGGGAACCCATGCGGGTAGTGAGCTGCCCAACCATTCGCGATGAACACGGGCTTGCTTTATCGAGCCGTAACTCCAGACTCTCGGAAGCTGAAATATTGATTGCACGAAGTCTGCAGCAGGCTCTACTAGCGGGAGCCAGCGCAGGGAAGAAGCGAGAGCAGATCCTCTCAGCTGCCAAGGCACAGCTGTCTGCCGAGGCTAGACTTGAGTACCTGGAGCTTGTGGATCCACAAAGCTTTGAGGTAGTTGAACAGCTTCCTGCTAGTGGCGGTTTATTGATAATCGCTGCCTGGGTGGGAGATGTGAGACTGATCGATAACTTATTGATTGGCGGATAGCGTGAGCGAAGATTACGAATCCGAGCTACCGGAACAAATTGCCTTCCGCATGGCAAAGCGCGAAAAGCTCAATGAACTATCTGATGCCTATCCCGTAGCGCTGCCAATCACTCACACTATTGAAGCCGTAAAGGCTCACTATCCAAATCTGGAAGCAGACATCACTACCGGTGACCAGGTAGCACTGGCTGGCCGAATTATGTTTTTGCGCAACACCGGAAAGCTTTGCTTTGCAACCTTGCAATCCGGCACTGGCGAGCGCATTCAAGCCATGCTTTCTTTAGACAAGGTCGGCGAAGAACAATTGGAGCTCTGGAAAGAGCTCGTTGATTTAGGTGATCACGTTTTTGTGGCCGGTGAGATTATCACCAGCAAACGCGGAGAGCTTTCTGTTCTCGCGAGCGAGTGGAAAATGGCAGCGAAGACTCTGCGTCCGATGCCGAACTTGCATAACGAACTTGAAGAAGAGTTTCGAGTTCGTCACCGCTATATAGATCTAATTGTTCGTGATCGCGCTAGAGAAGTTGTGAAGATTCGCTCTGAAGTGATGCAGTCGCTCAGAAGCACATTTGCAAATCAGGCCTACACTGAGATTGAAACCCCGATGCTGCAGGTCATGCACGGTGGAGCATCTGCCAGACCGTTCAAGACTCACTCCAATGCTTTTGATACAGAGCTTTATCTTCGTATTGCACCTGAGCTTTTCCTAAAGCGCGCAGTGGTTGGTGGATTGGAAAGAGTATTCGAAATCAATCGCAACTTCCGCAACGAGGGTGCTGATAGAACTCACTCACCTGAGTTTGCGATGCTGGAAGCATACGAGGCTTATGGCGATTACAACTCGATGATGGTTCTAACCCAGCAGCTAATTCAAAATGCTGCGATGGACGTGCTTGGAACACACCAGGTTGTTTTGGAAGATGGAGAAATCAATGACCTGGGTGGTCAATGGGATCGAATTTCTTTGTTCGGCTCACTCTCTGCCGCGGTTGGTGAAGAAGTCACTTCAGAAACTCCAATTGCAAACCTCAAGAGAATTGCTGACAAGGTTGAAATTGAAATCGATCACCCACTGCATGGTAAGTATGTCGAAGAGCTTTGGGAGCACTTTGTTAAGCCCACTCTGAGCAAACCAACCTTTGTAATGGATTTCCCAGTTGACACCTCTCCGCTAACTCGTGATCACCGAAGCCAAAAAGGCGCGGTTGAGAAGTGGGATCTTTATGTCAGAGGCTTTGAGCAAGCCACTGGCTACTCCGAGCTAGTGGATCCCGTCGTCCAGCGCGAGCGCTTCATCAAACAGGCTGAACTTGCAGCCAAGGGCGATCCGGAAGCTATGCGACTGGACGAAGAGTTCCTCAAGGCACTCGAATTTGGAATGCCACCTAGCGGCGGATTGGGAATGGGTATTGATCGTCTACTAATGTCTCTGACGGGACTGGGTATTCGGGAAACAATTTTGTTCCCGCTGGTTAAGTAGTGATATGACCAACAACCTGCTGCTAGATGCGCTGATCTCATTGATTCCACCTGCTTTGGTGGGGGTCCTGTTCTGGGTCATGCTGCGCTCAATCTTGAGGGCAGACCAGAAGGAACGCGACACCTACGCCCAGATTGAGGCGGAAGAGCGGGCTAAGCGCACTAACGCCTTGGGCGAACAGCCCTAGTTTCTTACCCCTCTCGGATTTAGCATCTTCATAAGAAGTTTGGGAGGTGCCAACTTGTTCGAAAAATTTACCGACAAGGCCCGCAGAGTAGTCGTGCTCGCTCAAGAAGAAGCGAAGCTACTGAATCACAACTACATCGGAACCGAGCACATTTTGCTTGGTCTGATTCACGAGGGTGAAGGTGTTGCGGCCAAGGCGCTAGAAGCGCTTGGAATTAATTTGGAGCAGGTTCGCGAACAGGTTCAGGACATCATTGGGCAAGGCCAACAGGCACCGAGTGGGCACATTCCATTTACCCCAAGAGCTAAGAAAGTTTTAGAGCTGTCATTGCGCGAAGCGCTGCAGCTTGGTCACAGCTACATCGGAACTGAACACCTTCTTCTTGGTCTCATTCGAGAAGGCGAAGGCGTAGCTGCGCAGGTTCTAACCAAGCTTGGAGCTGACACCAACAAAGTTCGTCAGCAAGTAATTCAACTTTTGTCTGGCTACCAGGGCAAAGAAACCGTTTCGGTTGGCGGAGAAGTAAATCCACAACCAAAAGGCTCACAGGTTCTAGATCAGTACGGTCGCAACCTAACGCAAGCTGCCGCTGAAGGAAAACTTGATCCAGTGGTTGGCCGAGAGCGTGAAATCGAGAGAGTCATGCAAATTCTTTCTCGCCGCACCAAGAACAATCCAATTTTGATTGGAGAGCCTGGTGTTGGAAAGACTGCAGTTGTGGAAGGACTTGCGCAGGCAATTGTCTCTGGCAATGTTCCAGAAACACTTCGCGGCAAGCAGCTTTACACGCTAGACATGGGATCTCTTATTGCAGGATCTCGTTACCGTGGTGATTTCGAAGAAAGACTTAAGAAGGTCACCAAAGAAATTCGCACCCGTGGCGACATTATTACTTTTATTGACGAGATTCACACTCTTGTCGGCGCTGGCGCAGCTGAAGGCGCAATCGATGCAGCATCTATCTTGAAGCCAATGTTGGCCAGAGGCGAACTGCAGACCATAGGTGCTACAACTCTCGATGAATACCGCAAACACTTTGAAAAAGATGCCGCACTGGTTCGCAGATTCCAATCAGTTCAGGTAGCAGAACCAACTCCTGCTATGGCAATAAACATCTTGAAGGGTCTGCGCGATCGCTACGAGGCTCACCACAAGGTTTCCATTACGGACGGCGCAATTGTTGCCGCTGTCTCAATGAGCGATCGTTATGTGACAGACCGCTTCCTGCCAGACAAGGCGATTGACCTGATTGACGAAGCTGGCGCCAGAATGCGCTTGAGCTTCCTATCCTCACCACCTGAGCTGAAGGAAATGGAAGACAAGGTTGCGGCAGTAAAAGCGGCGAAGGAACAAGCCATTGCTGATCAAGATTTTGAACTAGCTGCGTCGAAGCGCGACGAGGAAAAGAAGCTAACTGCAGAAAAAATCAAGTTGGAGAAGCAATTCCGCGAAGGCAACGTCAAAGAAACTGGAATTGTTGACGAAGGTTTGATTGCCGAAGTGCTTGCCCAGGCTACTGGTATTCCAGTGTTCAAGCTGAGCGAAGAAGAAGGTGCGAAGCTGGTCTTCATGGAGCAGGAGCTTCACAAGCGTGTGATTGGTCAGGAAGCTGCCATCGCTGCTCTGTCGAAGTCAATTCGTCGTCAGCGCGCCGGTCTAAAGGATCCAAAGCGTCCATCTGGTTCATTCATTTTTGCTGGACCAACCGGTGTTGGAAAGACCGAGCTAGCCAAGGCGCTGGCGGAGTTCTTGTTTGATGATGAAGACGCTCTAATCGCATTAGACATGAGCGAATACAGCGAGAAGCACACAGTTTCAAGATTGTTCGGTGCTCCTCCAGGATTTGTCGGTTACGACGAGGGCGGTCAGCTGACTGAAAAGGTTCGCCGTAAGCCATTCTCGGTTGTGCTGTTTGACGAGATTGAAAAAGCTCACCCAGACATCTTTAACTCTCTGCTTCAGATTCTGGAAGAGGGACGACTAACCGATGGTCAGGGTCGAGTGGTTGACTTCAAGAACACAATCATCATCATGACCACCAACCTGGGAACTCGCGAGATTTCTCGCGGTGCACTCGGTTTCAGCTTGGAAGGCGACAGCCAAAACGACTACGACCAGATGAAGTCCCGAGTGAACGAAGAGCTCAAGAAGAACTTCAAACCTGAGTTCCTAAACCGTGTTGATGAAACCATCGTCTTCCCGCAGCTAACGCGCGAAGAGCTTATGCAGATTATTGACCTATTCATCAAGCGTCTGCAGCTTCGTCTAGATGAGCGTGACCTGAAACTAGTACTAACCTCCAGCGCCAAGGATCGATTGATTGAGCTTGGTTACGAGCCGTCACTTGGTGCGAGACCACTTCGCCGAACTGTTCAACGCGAAATCGAAGATGAGATTTCTGAGCGCATCTTGACTGGCACTATCCAGAGCGCTCAAGACATCAAGGTTGACTTCGTTGATGGCAAGTTTGTATTTGAGGCAAAGACTCGCGAACCTGAGGTGGTCAACTAACTCTTGGCTGAGATCCAGCGCTACAAGGTAATCGAATCTCATAAGGGATTCGAGGTGAGAGATTACGAGCCTCACACGCTGGTTACAAAACCAATGCAAGGAACCATGGGGTCCGCTAGCTATAGCGCGTTTGGTTATCTCGCAGGTTACATCGGTGGCGAGAATGAAAATCGTCAGCAGATCGCGATGACAGCGCCGGTGCTTCAGAAAAAGAGTGCTAGTGGCTTTGATGTTTCTTTTGTAATGCCACACGATTTAGTCAATGCCCCTAAGCCAATTCGTTCTGGCATGAGTGTTGAGAGAGTCGAAGGCGGGCTAATGGCCGCCAAGCGTTTCAGTGGTGCAGCGACCGACCGGCTGTTTGAAAGCAAAGCTCAGGCTCTTATCAAAGAGCTCGAAGCAGCCGGTTTTCAAGCCGTTGGGGATGTTCAATACGCCAGATATAACGGTCCTTGGACCCCACCGGTTCTGCGCCGTAATGAAGTACTGGTAGCAATCAAGCGCATCTGAGGCAATAATTAGCGGATGCTTTCGGTTCGTTCCGCCAACACTTCAGATGTTGCAAAGATCAGACAACTGGCCAACCCATTGGTTGAGCAGCGCGTTCTGCTTGGAAAAGAACTGGTAGAACTCTATGAATCCATTCAAGAGTTTGTGGTAGCCGAACTTGATGGTGAAGTTGTTGGCTTCGGGGCGCTACACGTGATGTGGGAAGACCTTGCGGAGGTAAGAACCTTGGCTGTTTCATCTTCTGCACAGCGCAGGGGAGTAGGGGCTGCAATTCTGCGTGAGCTACTGGAGCGAGCAAGGCTTCTCGGTATTCATCGGGTGTTCTGCCTCACTTTCGAGACCAAGTTTTTTGCCTCGCACGGATTTGAAGAGATTTCAGATGTTCCGGTAGATGCAGCTACCTATGCCGAGTTGGTCCGATCTCACGATGAAGGTGTAGCGGAATTCCTTGATTTGGCGAGAGTTAAGCAGAACACGCTGGGTAACACCAGGATGTTGAAAAAGCTCTAGCTAGATTAACTGTGTGCCAACTCAGCAACAGATCTTTCGTCGTAGACGAGCCCTCGCAGTCGTAGCGCTAGCGCTACTTGTCAGCATCATCTGGGGTATTCCACAACTCTTTAGCGGCCAGTCCGCCAACGAGATAATCGACACTGGCGATGCGCAAGTGGATGTTTCAAGTGTCGAGGATTGCGCGCCAGGGGTAGTTGCGGTTGAAGTAATGGTTGGAAGAATCAATGAAGTCAATGCCGATGGCACACAAAACCGAGAAACCTTGAACAATTTTGACTCCGGCACCTTCCCTGCCCTTTGGTATCAAATCACAAACCGAGGAACTATCGATTGTTCTTTCAATGTTGGACCCAGAGTCACCTTCTTCACCATATCTTCCGGTGATCAAACATATTGGTCCTCTAAGGATTGCAACCGAGAAGGGCTGCAGGACAGCATGATTGTTTTGAAATCTGGTCAAACCGTCGAAGCAATTGCCAGTGAGTGGGAGCGTTCCTATTCGTCTGCAAATGGCTGTGGTTTAGAAGGTAACGATGTGGTGCCGGCAGCTGGCGCGACTTACAAAATTCGAGTTGAAGTCAATGGCGTTCTTTCTGAAGAAAAACGCTTTGTTTTGAATTAGTTAAAGCCGCAAATAAACTCATCGAACTAGTCGAGGAGGAAACCTGAGAAAGCATTCTCAAGAGTTCTGGCTGGTTCTCATGGTGTCTCTTGGCGCCAGCGCTATTTACTCCGTGCTGAGCCTGTTACGAAAACTAACTAGCGAAGAAGGTCTTGCCGGTTCGACGGCGACAATCAATCGGCCAATGGCTGAGGTCGAATGGCTAGATTTCATTTCCCAACTAGCTGGTTTGACTCTGAGTTTGGTGCCGGTGCTACTGGCACTGTATCTCTTATCGCTAGATCGAATCTCAATTGGGGTTTTGCCAAAGGCCAAAGACTTTCTCTGGGGTTTGGGACTTCCTGTCTTGATTGGCATTCCAGGCATCGCTCTATATGTTTGGGCAGTGCAGGTTGGAATCACAGCAAAGATCATCCCAAGCACTCTTGGTGATTACTGGTGGACACCACTAATTCTTTTCTTATCCGCTCTTCGAGCTGGCTTGCAAGAGGAGATCATCGCAGTTGCTTTCTTTGCCAAGAAGCTTCAGCTGATCCGACCGGAAATCACCATCGTTGCAGTGGTGCTTCTCTCCAGCCTCTTTAGAGCTAGCTACCATCTCTACCAAGGCTTCTCAGCATTCATTGGCAACTTCATCATGGGGCTAGTGTTCGCATGCTTGTTCTTCCGAGTGAAGCGGGTCGCACCACTGATAATTGCTCATACCACCATGAACACAGCAGTCTTGCTTGGCTATCCCCTTATCGCACCACTACTTCCAATCTAGGATTCATACGTGGAAAAGCTAAGAATCTGTTTTGTTGGCACAGGCTCAATGGGGTCTGCTATTTTGCATGGCCTGCTAGCGAGTGGCTATGAAAAGAAACTGATTTCAGCAACTACCAAATCTGAAGCTAGCGCTGTCAAGCTTCGAGAGCTTGGCATTAGCGCACTCGCAACTGATACTTCGCCAGATGCCAATCAACTACTCGTGGCAGATGCTCAACTAATTGTTCTTGGCGTGAAGCCCTATCAAATCAATGAGGTTCTGAACGAAATTAGCGAAGAGGTCAACAGGGAAGCCGTTGTCATTTCAATGGCAGCTGGAATCGAACTGGCTAACATTTCCCAGAGCTTGCCCAACCATAAAAATCTAGTTAGAACCATGCCCAATACTCCGGCTTTAGTTGGCAAAGGAGTCACCGGTTTAGTCGGTGCTGCAAGCGCTTCGAAAGATGCCATAGAAGCAGCGAGCAATTTGTTTAGAACTGTAGGTGAAGTGGTTGAAGTGAGTGAGTCTCAGATCAACGCGCTCAGTGCCATTTCCGGTTCGGGACCAGCCTGGATTATGTACATTGTGGAGCAATGGGAGAAAGTAGCTATCAATCAAGGATTCACTGCTGAACAAGCAGCGACGCTTGTCCGGTCAACCCTGGTTGGTTCAGCGGAACTGCTGGCAAGCAGCGGTGAAGACCCAGCTGTTTTGAGAAAAAACGTTACCTCTCCGGGTGGAACCACGGAAAAACTCATCGCCACCTTGGAGGAAGCCGAACTTTCTAAGCTGTTCGAATCATCCTTAGAGGCGGCTGTGAAAAGAGCCCGTGAAATTGCCGCCAGTAACGATTAGGCTTCTTGCATGGCCGATATCTTTGAAGTAATTGCAGACCCAACCCGTCGTCAGATTCTTGAAGCACTCCTAGCAGCTCAGGCTGGCGGAGGAGAACTTCAGGTCAATGACTTAGTCAAAAAGACCAAACTGGGACAGCCAGCTGTTTCCAAGCATCTGAAAATTCTGCGTGATGCCAATTTGGTGGCAGCTCGCGAAGATGGCCAAAAGCGTTTCTACACCGTAACGCCGGAACCACTGGAGGAGATTGAGGATTGGGTTATCGACTTTCTCTCACTTGGCTTTGATGCGGAAGGCGAAGAGGATCTTTCAGGAGTTCTTGGTGACGCCGGAGCAAAACTTGGCACTTGGTTAACAGAGCGAGCTAGCTGGTTGACTGCTCAGGTTCAGGCCAAGGTCAAGGAACTTGATTTAGATGTTGATCCAAAGGATCTGGGCAGACAGCTCGGTCGAAGACTGGCAGATGCCAAAGTTCAGACAGAGCAAAGTGCCAGGGAGTTTGAAAAGCTTGCTCGCCAAACACTGGATGAAGTGGTGAAAGATGTCACCGCTGAGGCAAACAAAGTAGCCAAGACAGTTAAGACCGAGACCAACAAAGTTGCCAAGACAGTCAAGACCCAGACCAACAAAGTTGTGAAGGAAGTAAAGACTGAGGCAAAAAAAGTTGCCAAGGATGTGAAGAGCAAAGTTGGGGGTAAGAAATGAGCGATGACGTTAGACAGTATGCGAAGAAGCAACTGAAAAAGAAGCAAGATTTCCGTCAGTACATGGGGGTTTATGCCCTTGTGTCAGCTCTAGTCACAGTCATTTGGTTCTTTACAACACCTGAAGGGCCCTTTTGGCCATTCTGGGTAATGTTTGGCATGGGGATTGCGGCTGTTGCAACCTGGATGGATGCCTACGGAATACTGGCGAAAAAGCCCATTACAGAGGCCGATATTGATGCTGAGGTTGAGCGACTCAAGCGCAAAGGCTAGACTTTCCCGAGTTGCCCAGTTGGGCGAAAAGCTTTGAGAGGTTTTTGTGGGTTCAATTATTAAGAAGCGCCGTAAGCGCATGTCAAAGAAGAAGCACCGCAAACTTCTTCGCAAGACTCGACACCAACGTCGAAACAAGAAGTAGTCAGAACCCGTCCGAGTGGCGGGTTTTTACTTTTTCGGTATCTCCCGGCGGTGTTGTCTCAGGATTTCCCAACCAGCCGCCGCCGCATACTTTCTTAGCTGGGGGTCTGGGTTCACGGCAACCGGGTGACCGACGGCCGTTAGAAGGGGCAGGTCATTGGTTGAATCGGAATATCCATAAGACTGATCTAGGTCGATTCCGCGTTCTTTGGCGAGCTTCTCAACTGCATGAAGTTTTGCTTTTCCATGCAGAGGATCTCCAACCAGTTCACCAGTTAGAACTCCATCTTTGTGACCAACCAGAGTTCCAAGTGCACCATTTGCGCCCAGGTCATTGGCAATTGCTTCGACTAGTTCGACTGGGGCAGCTGACACGAGCCAGACCTCATGTCCTTCTTGCAGGTGGTATTTCACAAGCTCAACGCTTCTTGGCCAGAGCCTCGGTTTGATTTCGTCTCGGTAGACCTCATCAATTAGTCCACGTAATTCTTCTACTGAGTGCCCCTTGGTAAGAGACAAAGCCTTGTCCTTGATGTTGGCCATCTTGGAATTCTTCTCTCCGCGCCTAATGAACCTCAGGTGTTCCCACATAAAGCGCCAGATGTCTCGTCGCTTGATGCTTCCACCTGAGAACGCAACTTTCCCAAACAGGATTGAAATTGAACCACGAACTAGCGTGTTATCGACATCGAAGAATGCAGCAATCTTCGGGCTAGGGCTGGTCTCGGGCACCGGCTAAGTCTATTGCCAATGTATTTCGCCTAATCTTGCTACATGGATTATGACGCAGAATTAACTCTCATTACGCGGCAAGGTTGCCACCTCTGCGAAGAGGCGAGTAATGACTTGGCGCGATTAGTGGCTCGCTTTTCGGCACTCTATCCAGATAAGCCTTATGCAGTAGAGGTTTTGGATGTTGATTCTGATTCAGCTTTGCAAAGGAAATATTCTGAGGAGGTTCCTGTTCTGCTCCTAAATGGCAAACAGGTAAGTTTCTTCAAAATCGATGTTGATCGCGTTTTAGCTTTGATGGAAAAACTCTAAAAATTCTTTCCGAAATGTTGCATTATTGCTACATAGTATTTATACTACATCCATGGGTCGTAAACCGAAATCAGACGAAGACCGGGTAGCCAACCGGGTCGAGGATTTCCGCGCCCAGGCTGGGTTGAGTCGGCAGGAATTAGCCGATCAGGTCGGCGTTCACTATCAAACAATCGGATACATCGAACGCGGTGAGTATTCGCCTTCATTGGTGCTGGCGCTACAAATTGCAGATGTTTTAGGGGCCAGCGTCGAGGAGATTTTCTGGCTTGAAGAGGAAAGCTAATGAATGAACTACTAGTTGTTTTCTACATTTTGGTTACCTTGGCGGTTGCCTATTTATGGATCTATCCAAAGTACATAGGTAACAACATCAAGTTGATGGCTTGGGTTGATGTCGTTGTCACATCCATTCCAATTGCTATTTCAGCGATCCTGTTCTGGTCTTCGGATCCAATCTTCCAGCTATTCACGTTTGAATTGAATTGGTTTGTTTACACACTTGTTGTGCTACTGGCCATAGAACTTCCCATATTCCTTCTTTACCTAAAAGCCCGAGGGCTCAGCAAGGCATACTGGCAGGCTTTCAAAGGAGATTTCTCAGGTGATACTCCATGGACTACCGCGTCTGTCAAGTCGGTCGAAAAGCAGTTAGACGACACAAAGTGGGACGGACTTAGGACTTCAAGCGCAAAGCGGTTCCTTTTAGTTGCTTCGAATGTCGCCTTAGTTGGTGGAACTATCTTTTTGTTGCAGGTCGGGGATAACGCTTGGTCGGCTTATTCTCTGATTCACATACTGCTGGTGTTTGTTTTTTGGTTCTTACTGAGACAGTCTGTTCGACTTGTCTCGGAAGCACCTGACGAGGCACTTGATGAGATGCTGCTACAGAAGCGCAATCGAAGTTATGTGGTGGCCTACCGCTGGCTATCAGGAATTGCATTCGGTGCTGTGACAGCACTGATGGTTTACTCGATTGTTGTCGACTTTCAAACTGACTCTGATGGGTTCAACTATCTGTTGTCTTTTACCTGGCCGCAGGTTCAGGCTCTCTTCTGGTTAGTTTTCGGTTACAGCTTCATGCTGCCATCAATGGCGATGCTTTCTCAGGAACTGAAAATGGAGAAGAAATGACGACAAAATCAAGAGATAGCTTTCCAGACATCTTGCGCGGCTTTGCGCTGCTTGGAATAGCTTTGGTCAACATTCCTTATTTGTCGCTCGATACCATCAATGCGGCCGAAGGAGCTGACCTAACTCAACCTACAAACGCAGCGGCAGCCTTTATTGTGATGGCGCTGTTCCAGGCAAAGTTTTATCTGCTCTTTTCATTCCTGTTTGGTTATTCGGCTCACTACGTTCTGAAGGACGACAAGTCGAACAGGCCCCGGTGGGTAGCTAGATCAATTGGATTGGTGATTTTGGGAGTTATCCACTTCACTTTCCTATTCCACGGCGACATCCTGTTTCTATATGGGTTGTTTGGCTTGATCTTGACGGCGCTGTATTTCCGCTCAGAGAAGGTGATTAGAGGTTGGACTAAGGGGATTTACATTGCAATCTCAGTTTTGTTTGCTGCTCTCTCTGTCCTTACTTATGTGGGCGAATTGGCTCTAAGTGCTCAAGGAAAATCTTTGCCAGATGAAACCTTCACATCGAGGTTGGATGGTGCACTGCAATCAGGCACATTCCTAGAAACTGTTGGACCAAGACTGGAGCTTTGGCTGTTCGCAGCGCCGAACGGATTCTTACTGCAAGGTCCGATGGTATTTGCAGCTTTCTTAGTCGGCGTCTTGGTGGCACGAAAGAACGGGCTAGTTACACCAAACCCAGCCCTAATGAAGAAACTCCTTGTCTGGGGGTTAGCGATCGGACTTCCGCTTCAATTTTTAGCTGCCTACATATTCATTGCCAACTCAACTGGACCAGACAGCCTGGGTCTCTACCTAGTTTCACTCTCACTTAACTTCCTCACTGCCCCACTACTCTCAGCGGCTTATGTAGTTCTGTTGTGGAAAGTGAGCAAGAAGTTGAAACTTGGTTTGATGGCGTCGGCAGGACGGATGTCTTTGACTGTTTATCTCAGTCAGTCAGTTGTGTTCTCAACTCTGTTTTCGGCTTGGGGCTTTGGCTTGTTCGCGAAACTAGGGGTCTTGGAAGTTACGCTGATCGCTGCGTTCACTTGGCTAGCGCTTGCAGCTGCCTCGGTGGCGTATCTCAAGTTCAAGGACAAAGGACCCATGGAGTCCTTGCTCAGTGGATTCTCTAAACTCTTTGAAAGGAAGCGATGAATTACGAACAGCTAGGACTCTTGGGAATCTTCATTGCTGGGGCCATTCCATGGTTTGAGGCTATTGCGGTTATCCCATCAGGAATCATTTTTGGGTTGGATCCAATTCTCACTGTCATAGCGGCAGTGTCGGGCAACGCAATCACGATCTTCGTCTTTGCCTATGCAGGATCACAAATCAGACAGTGGTTGATTAGTCGTCGTGAAGCAAAAGGCAAGGTTGGCGAATCAAAAAGATTTGCAAAAGCTCAAGCCGCGTTCGATAAGTATGGAATCTATGGAATGGCTCTGCTTGGACCCATTTTGATTGGGACCCAGTTCGCAGCAGCCATTTCCGTTGCCGCCGGAGTTAAGCCCTTCAAATCTGCGTCGCTAGTCACGGCAGGAATGGTGATTTGGTCAGTGTTAATCGCCTGGGTGCTGGTGGCTATTGGAGTTGATCAGTGGCTAGAGATTCAAAACTCTAACTAAGGCTGGAGCCTATTTGGTCCTCTGAACAAGAAGCTCGCTTCCCGAATGTTTGGCAGATCAAGTAGGAGCATGACCACTCTCGTCAGACCCATTCCAAATCCACCATGCGGAGGAGCGCCATAACGGAAGAAGTCGATGTAGAAAGAAAGCCCTTCGGGGTCTAGTCCTTTGTCTTTAGCTTGCGCCTCTAGAACTTCCACTCTGTGCTCGCGCTGAGCACCAGTAGTAATCTCGGTGCCCTTCCAAATCAAGTCATAGCTGTTGGTTAGATTCGGATTGTCAGCTTTGCGCATGTGATAAAACGGGCGAATGTGTTTTGGATAATCGGTTAGAAAAACAAAGTCGTGGCCAAGTTCTTCCTTGGCATACTGCGCAATTTTTCGCTCACCCTCTGGGTCCATGTCTCCATCTGTTCTTGGAACTTTGTAACCGCGAGCTTCAACAATTTCGTGAGCTTGAGCAAGTGGAATTCTAGGAAATGGAGTCGTTGGAACCTGGATGTCAATTCCGTAAAGGTTTTTGATTTCCTCGCCATGCTTTTCCTTCACAGCGGTAATTGCTTTGACCATCAACTGTTCTTGGAAACTCATCACATCTTCGTGTGACTCAATCCAGCTCATCTCCATGTCAACCGAAATAAATTCAGTGGCATGGCGAGAGGTGAAGGATGGATCAGCACGGAAAACCGGGCCGATTTCAAAAACCTTGCCAAGGCCTGCGCTCATGGCCATTTGCTTATAGAACTGTGGTGATTGCGCTAGGTAAGCGTGCGTTTCAAAGTATTCCAATTTGAAAAGCTCTGCATGTGATTCAGATGGAGACGCCATCAATTTCGGGGAGTGAATCTCAACAAAGTCATTGGCTAGCCAGTGCTCGCGCCAAGCCTGCTCGATGGTGGTTTGAACTCTCATCATCAAGTTCAGTTCTGGTCGGCGAATGTCTAGGAAGCGCCAGTCCAGACGTTTGTCAATTGATGTGTCTTCAGCAATTGGGCTATCAGGAAGTGATCTGGAGACAATCTCCATTGAGGTAAGGAGAATTTCAATGCCACCTAACTTCACACGCTCGTCGTGCTTTAGGTTGCCCTTGATTATTACAAAGCTGCCGTGGCTGAGAGAAGAGACCTCATCAGCTAGTTGGTCCTCATCTGCCGGTCTTGGGTATGTGACTTGCACCGAGCCAGACTCATCTCTAATGATGATGAATTGAATGCGCTTTTGGTCTCTAAGAGTCTCCACCCAGCCAGCGATTGTTACTGGCCCATCCTGGGAAGCGGCAAGTTTGCCTATCGGTGAGCGATTGAGCATCTGAATCCTCTGAGAGTGAGCTGATAGCGGTGATTAGGAAAGTTTAGCGAAGGTAAACTTAGGTTATGCCCGCCCGCCTTCACTTCGTTCGTCACGGTGAGGTATTTAACCCCAAAGGCCTGCTTTACGAGAGGCTAGACGGCTTTCCGCTGAGTGATCTCGGTCACAACATGGCTCAAGCGGCCGCGGATGAGCTTGCAGGCTTAGATAGACCAATTGGAAATCTATTTGTCTCGCCACTGGAGCGAACCAGACAATCAGCAGCTCCAATTGCAGAACGATTCCAGCTAAATCCTCAAATCGAAGAGCGGATCATTGAACCGTGGAACAAGTGGCGCGGATATCCAATGGGGGCCAAAGGCCTTATCTCAAACCCTGCACTGGCAGTTCACTTAGTTAATCCGCTTCAACCTAGCTGGGGTGAACCTTACACGGAGATTGCACAGCGAATGAATGAAGCGGCTATCTCAGCCTGGGAAGTAGCTGGCGGAGCTGATGTTGTTTTTGTTTCTCACCAGCTGCCAATCTGGATGACATATTTGTCTGCTAGCGGTCTTCGTCTTCCACATAACCCAAGAAATCGTCGCTGCAGTCTTTCTTCGATTACTTCGTTTGAAGTTACGGATGGCAGGTTAGTTCCAGTTGATTACCGAGAACCAGGCATGAAGATTGCGCAGGGTCAGCGGTGAAAAAACTAATTGGCCTAGCGCTTGTTACTTTGCTTTTGACTGGCTGCACCAGTGATCCCCTAGCTGAACAATTTCGAGCTGGCGACAACAAGAACTACATCGCCGGCGATGGAACAGTGACTGAGTTTGCAATTGACCAACGCGCCAGCATCCAACCTTGGACTGGAATCACAGAAAGTGGAGCGCAGCTTAGTTCGGAATCACTTGAGGGTTTTGTAGTTGTGATGAACTGGTGGTACGCAGCGTGCGCACCGTGTCGCGCGGAGGCACCTGATCTAGCGGCACTGAGCGAAGAGTTCGCAGATCAGAATGTTCAATTCGTTGGTGTAAATGTTCGCGATACCGCGCAGACAGCTTTGGCGTTTGATCGAAACTTTGGAATCACCTTCCCATCCATCATGGATGCCCAAACTGGTTCTGTTTCACTTGCGTTCACTGGAGTGGTTAGTCCTCAAGCTGTGCCAACAACATTGGTGATAACACCAGAGGGAAAGATTGCATCGCGCATCCTCGGCAGAATTGATAAGTCGATTCTGCGCGAGCTAATTCAGACTGTGATTGACGAATGAGCCCCGGCGACATAGTTCTTTCTGGCTCGATGCTGGTCGCTATCCCAATTGCGCTTCTAGCGGGAATCATCACCTTTGTTTCGCCCTGTGTACTGCCGCTAGTGCCCGGCTACCTCGGTTTTGTTTCAGCAAATGTGAAATCGAAAGTGGTTCTAGGAACTGCCTTATTTGTCTTGGGCTTTAGCGCAGTCTTTGTGACCTTAGGAGTCTTGGCCGGCTCAGCAGGCTTAGTCTTCTGGGTTCGTGAACCCTTGGTTCAGCTGGTGCTGGGCCTGTTAGTAGTTCTGTTTGGATTTGCAATGCTTGGTTCGGTTGGGTTTATGCAAAGAACAATCAAACTTCCAACTCCAAAAATTGGTCTAGCCGGTGCCCCTCTGCTTGGTGTCGTATTCGCACTGGGTTGGACTCCTTGTATTGGGCCAACTCTGTCAGCAGTTTTGGTGCTGGCCAGTGACACCGGAGATCCGTTCAGAGGCGCCGTTCTTGCAAGCTTCTACTCCTTGGGAATTGGCATTCCTTTCCTATTAATTGCAGCCGGGTTTGGTTTTGCCGCGAGGTCAGTAGAGTTCGTGAAACGCCATTTGCGAGCAATAAACATTTTTGGTGGCGTGGTGCTGATTTTGCTCGGACTTCTTATCGCGAGTGGTTTGTGGTTGCAGTTTACGAATTGGCTGGGGGTGATCAATAGTGGATTCACCCTCCCGCTTTAGTCCTGTCTTTTGGTTGCGCTGGTTCTGGCGTCAACTCACCTCGATGAGGACAGCACTATTTTTGCTCCTCCTGATGGCACTAGCCGCGGTCCCTGGCTCGGTTTATCCTCAGCGAAGCGCCGATCCAAATGGAGTGAGGCTGTATTTCAGCCAACAACCCGAGTTGGCTGCAGTTCTTGATTCACTGCAATTGTTTGATGTTTACACCTCCGTTTGGTTCTCAGCGATTTACATCTTGCTTTTTGTTTCTTTGGTTGGTTGCGTAATTCCAAGAACAAAAGTTCATTACAACGCGCTCCGAGCAAAACCGGTCAAGACTCCGGAACTTCTAACGAGAATGCCAGTTCACCAAATCGGCAGCAAGCGCGTATCCCTTGAGGCTGCGCAGGAAGTTCTCAAGCAGCGCGGATTCCGAGTTGCAGTGCAGGGAAACTCGGTCTCAGCTGAAAAGGGCTACTTGAAGGAAACTGGAAACCTAGTTTTCCACTACTCGCTACTTGCCGTGCTGATTGCAGTTGGAGTTGGTGGCGGGTTCAGTTACAGCGGACAAAGAGTTTTAGTTGAGGGTGAAACCTTTGTTAATAACCTTGCAAGTTATGATGCTTTTTCACCTGGCCCGTTGTTCTTTGAAGAAGAACTGCAGCCCTACAGCCTGACGCTGAACAAATTCAATGTTTTGTATGACCTGCAGAATCCTGCCAACCTAGGTCAACCAATTGACTTCATTGCCGAGGTAACTGTCTCCACTACGCAGGAAACCTCTGAAGGAATCGTTAGGGTTAATCACCCATTACCTGTGCCCGGAGCCAATGTCTATCTGACAGGAAATGGTTTTGCCCCGGTGATCACTGTTCGTGATGGTGAGGGAAATGTTGCCTACACCGGTCCGGTTGTTTATCTTCCACAAGATGGCAACATGACGTCGATAGGCGTTATTAAAGTTCCAGATGCCAATCCCGAGCAAATCGGAATGATTAGTTTCTTCTATCCAACAGTTACTGAGCTGGAGAGTGGTGCTTACACATCTATTTATCCGGATCCGATTGACCCGCTGCTAACCTTCAACGTCTATACCGGCGACTTGGGTCTAGATTCTGGTATTCCTCGAAATGTTTATGCCCTAGATGTCAGTGACATGGAGTTAGTGGCTGGTCGCGATGCTCCAAATCCGGCGCTGGAATTGCGGATTGGCGAAAGTGCAGCATTACCTAATGGCCTTGGAACGGTGAGCTTTGATGGGCTGTTAAGGTTTGCTTCTTTGGATGTTGCCTTCAATCCTGGTGGTATTTGGGTCTTGATCTTCTCGTTCATTGCTTTGTTCGCAGTTGTGATTTCCCTGAGCGTTGTTCGCAGGCGAGTCTGGGTGCGGATTGGGGATGAGAGAATTGAGTACGCAGGTCTGGCCAGGGGCGACGATGAACAGCTGGAGCAGATTGTTACTGAAATCAAGGAAGAAATAGAGGGTCGAAGCGCGTGAACATTGTTCTAAACGAAGAGCTGTCTCAGATCTCATTGCTGTTTGTTTCTGCGGCCATGGGTTTCCTATCTGTTGCCTTGCTCCTCTTTGCGTTTCAGCTAGCAAAGCTCAAAGACGACCCAACTGAGACACGTTTCGAAAAAGTTGGCTTTTGGGTTCTTGGAGTTGCAACCCTAGTTCTTGCTGTTGGCGTCGTTCTCCGTGGAATTGCTGCGAATCGCGTTCCATGGGCAAACATGTATGAGTTTGCCATCAGCAGCGCGTTGATGATTTTGACGATTTATCTGATGAGCTTGAAAGTTAAGGGCATTGGTTCAGTTGCAACGTTCGTAACCGGCTTCACACTAGTTACCCTGTTTGCTGCGGTAAGTCTCTTCTATGTAGAAGTAAAGACCATCATGCCTGCACTGCAGAGCTACTGGTTGGTTATTCACGTTGTGGTAGCAATCATGGCTGTTGGGTTCTTTGCAATTGCGGCAGGCTTTCACATCTTCTATCTAATTAAGGATGCGGGCTGGGGCGGCGTGATTATGTCTCGCATGCCTGATCTAAAGCAGCTGGAGCGCATCGCTTACCGATTCAACATGGTTGGCTTTGTCTCCTGGAGCTTCACTCTGATAGCAGGCGCTATTTGGGCAGAGCGTGCTTGGCACCGCTATTGGGGCTGGGACACTAAAGAAGTTTGGACTTTCATCATCTGGGTTGTCTATGCCGGTTATCTACACGCAATGGCAACCAGAGGTTGGTCAGGTAGAAGGGCAGCCTGGTTGGGTCTAATTGGTTTTGGAGCGGTTATCTTCAACTTTGTTATCGTGAACCTTTTCTTCAAAGGTCTTCACGTTTACTCAGGACTCTAGAAGACGCCAGCATCGATCAATTCTCTGGAGCCACCAATCTCTGCGATCTGGGGCAGCAGAATATTTATCAATTAGTTCTTCATTGGGTTCCACACTTCTAATTTCAATCTGCCCATCAATTGGCAGAAGCGGGTTATCTGTAACATCAGCCTCTAGCAGCGCTGCAGTTGCCAGCCCGCAATCATAATGAAGTTCGTCTAGCGCACCTGCAAGGTGCAAACCATGCGCTACTCCAATTGAGCTCTCGAGGGCAGAGCTCACAACTATTTCAAGACCAGACGCTTGGGCGATGTGCAGTGCATTCCGGATTCCACCAAGTGGCTGAACCTTGATGACGGCAATGTCGGCAGCCCCTTCTCGCGCAACCACAAGCGGGTCAGATACTTTCCGGATTGATTCATCTGCCGCAATCTTGAGTGCAATACCTGCATCGGCCAACTTCTGTCGAAGTTGTGTAAGTTCCGGAATTGTTGCAACGGGCTGCTCAAAGTATTCGAGGTTGAAGTCGCTTAGCTTGCCAATAAGCTCCAGAGCTGTTTCAACATCAAAAGCACCATTGGCATCTAATCGGATTTTGGCTTCTGGATAGAGCTCTCTAACTTTTCTGAGACGCTGAATGTCTTCCTCTACTGTGCTGCCCTTTTCAGCAACCTTTACCTTCACTGTTGAAAACACTCCAAAGCTTGAAAGTACAGCTTGCACTGATTCAGGCGAGACAGCGGGCAATGTTGCATTGACTGGGATGCTGGTTCGCTTTAGAGCTGGAAGCGGATCATTCGCCCAGGCAAGTGCAGCCTTTAACCACTGAGCTGATTCTTGATCGCCGTATTCAACAAAGGGCGAAAACTCAGACCAACGCTCGCCTTTGAAAATGGCGATTTCACGGGTCTGGATTTGTCTGAACTTATTGCGCAGGGGCAGCGACAAGATTGCTAAATCCGTGAATTTCGACTGCGCCATTTGATTAGTCTAGGAGCATGACTTTTCAGCCAGCTGCCCCATTTGACTCTGCTCTGTGGTCGACGGTGCCGGGCTTTGCTGGTCTTTCTGACATTACCTACCACCGCCACAAGTCTTTAGGTATTGTCCGGGTTGGATTCTCTAGACCAGAAGTCAGAAATGCTTTTAGACCTCAGACTGTTGATGAGCTTTATCGGGCACTCGATCACGCTCGAATGAGCGCCGATGTTGGAGTAGTACTTCTAACTGGGAACGGGCCTTCACCAAAGGATGGTGTTTGGGCTTTTTGTTCAGGCGGAGATCAGCGCGTTCGAGGCGACAGTGGTTATGAGTATGAACCAGGATCGGCCGGGCGACTGCACATTTTGGAAGTTCAAAGACTTATTCGCTTCATGCCAAAAGTAGTGATCGCACTGGTTTCTGGCTGGGCAGCCGGTGGAGGTCACTCTCTAAATGTTGTTTGTGATTTATCGGTGGCATCGGCCGAACATGCACGCTTCAAGCAAACGGATGCGGACGTTGGCTCGTTTGACGCAGGTTATGGGTCAGCACTTCTTGCTCGACAAGTAGGGCAAAAGTTTGCTCGTGAGATTTTCTTCTTGGGTGAAGAGTATGACGCCAAGCGCGCTTATGAAATGGGCGTTGTCAATCGGGTAGTCCCACACCTAGAGCTCGAGACAACCGGAATCGAAATGGCAGAGAAAATTTTGGCTAAGTCACCAACTGCAATTCGAATGTTGAAATACGCCTTCAACTTGCCAGACGATGGCATGGTTGGCCAACAGCTATTTGCAGGTGAAGCAACTCGACTCGCTTACGGATCTGATGAAGCCAAAGAGGGACGCGATGCGTTTTTGCAAAAGAGAAATCCTGACTGGTCGAGTTTCCCCTGGCACTTCTAAATGAAACCACTTCGGGTAGTTAGCGCTAACGACACCTTTGCTGCTTTGCAGTTAATTGTGGAAGTTCTAGACGGAACCGTCGCCGGATTCATTTCTACCGATGAGCAACCCAGTGAAATGCCAAACACAGTTGAAGATAAGATTGCGCTAATCGTTGAAAGCTCCGGCTCAACAGGAACCCCCAAGCAAATCAAAATTGGCCTACCAGCCCTCAAGCACTCCGCGGAAGCCAGCATAGAAAGACTCGGCGGTCATGGTCAGTGGCTATTGGCGCTGCCAGCAAACTTCATTGCCGGTGCAAACGTTCTAGTTAGATCTATTCTTTCAGATACTCAACCAGTGATTATGAATACTCGAGTTCCTTTTACTACCGAGGCTTTTGTTCGAGGAGCATCCCTCATGGAGGGACCCAGGCGCTACACATCGTTAGTCCCGGCTCAGCTGGCAAAACTTGTCGCTGATGCAGAGACCGATGCTTTTGTGTTTTCCATGCTTCGCAAATTTGACGCGATTTTGGTTGGCGGCCAAGCACCAAACTGGGCTGATGTTGAACACCTCAAAGCAAAAGGCATCAACGTCATTGTGAGCTATGGCATGACGGAAACTTGCGGTGGCTGCATTTATGACGGAGTCCCACTGCGAGACGTTAGCTTCGACCTGCAGGATGGCCATATATCAATCGCAGGCCCTGTTCTGGCGCTCGGTCTTGGCGAGAAATTTGTCACAAGCGATTTGGGTGAAGTGGTGGATGGAAAACTGCACGTAACCGGCCGAGCCGATCGAGTGGTGATCTCGGGCGGCTTGAAAGTTTCTTTAGAAAGAATTGAACAGGCCGCTATAAGTTTCCCTGGTGTTGAAGCAGTAGCCGCTGTCGCACTTGATTCCAAGTGGGGACAGTCTGTTGGAATTGTTTACGTTGGCAGCCCAGAAGTTAGCTTCGAGGGACTTGCCGAGCAAATTTCGGTGGCCGCAAAGCCGGCCAAAGTCCTGCGTCTAAATCACCTTCCGCTGACCTCAACGGGAAAGGTTGATTTGCGGGAATGCTCGAAGCTGCTGGCAGATTAGTCTTTGCTGATGGCCATCAAGACTTGGATAACTGGGGCAAGAGTTAGAACCTTGCCCTTAGCAATTGCACCTATTCTCCTGGGTAGCGCAGTCGCATCCACAATTGATCGATTTCATTTAGTGCTTAGCTTGCTAGCTCTAGCGGTCGCACTTCTTCTGCAAATAGGCGTGAACTACGCCAACGACTATTCCGATGGAATTAGAGGAACTGACAGTGAAAGAGTTGGCCCTACTCGAATCACTGGAGCAGGTCTTGCCAGACCTGCAGCCGTCAAGCGTGCAGCGTTCATAAGCTTTGGCTTAGCGGCTCTTGCCGGTCTAACCATTGTTCTATTGACCCAGCAGTGGTGGCTGATTGCAATCGGCTTAGCTGCAATAGTGGCTGCTTGGTTCTACACCGGTGGAAAACAACCATATGGTTACCACGGCCTTGGGGAACTTGCTGTTTTTGTCTTCTTTGGTCTCGTTGCCACAATTGGAACGAACTTCATTCAAACCCAACTGATTGACCCTCTCGCTGTTTTGCTTGGCGCAACTTTTGGTCTTTACGCTTCTGCGGTGTTGATGGTGAACAATATTCGCGATATTGAAACAGATTCGAAAGCTGGCAAGCGCACCTTGGCTGTAATGCTTGGGTACAAGCCAAGCAAAACATTGTTTTTGCTATTCATTTGGCTGCCTGTAGCAATCAATCTGTTGCTGGTGCTGTTCTATCCGGCAACAATTTTGGGCCTTCTAAACCTGCTACTTCTGTTGCCCATCACTTTGATCATTATGGAAAGCCGCAGGTCAGGTGAGTTGATTACCGCTCTAAAGTTGACCAGCTTGGCCGGTTTAGGCTTTGCCGCTTTGGTTGGACTCGGGATCTATCTCGTTAGCTTCTTTTGATTCCAGGATGGCGTCCTCAACACTTCCTTGCTCATCTAGGTATTTCCCTTGGGAGTCCCGGGCCAGTCTCTTAGCCACATGTTCGCTTAGAGCATCACGCTGCCGGTCCAAAACCAGAAGAGATATCGCAAAGGAAACAGTGGCTGCAATAATTGCAGCGAAAAACGGGTTGAATTCCAGCACTAGGAGAATAAAAAACAGGCCAAAAAACATGCCCAGTCGAATGAGCGTGTAGCTAAGCCAGGGGTTTTTCACCTCTCCAGTCTAAGAGCAAGCGAAGTGAACTAGGGTTGAAGATATGACAAGAGTGGCGATCGTAACGATCGGTTTCTGGTTAGTTTGGACGGTTTTCACAACTGTTTTTGCAGCCAGTGCCAACAAGAATGAAGTAAGGGCATTGCCCAAGTGGGTTTGGGTATTGCTATGTCTTGTTGTGCCTTTCTTTGGAGGACTTCTATATCTAATGGTCGGTCGACCATTGCGCAGGGGAGATGCCGGAGGTCTAGGTGGCCGCGGAAAGACTGTTGCTCCGGACGATGACCCAAATTTCTTGAAGGACATTTCTAAGAAGCTCAAAAAGAAAGACGAAGACGACAAGAAGTGAGCTCTCAGTCCATTGCTGCTCAAGTAGTGGCGAGTCTGCACGCAAACGGAGTTGATGATTTCCTTCTTTCGCCAGGTGCCAGATCGCAAGCTCTCGCAATGGCAGCGGAGCAACTTGAGAAAGCCGGACTGGCCCGACTTACCGTTCGTCTCGACGAAAGAAGTATGGCCTTTACAGGCCTCGGAATTGCAAATGCATCAAAGAAACCAGTTGCCCTAGTTGTCACGTCAGGAACTGCTGTTGCAAATCTTTTCCCTGCTGTTATGGAAGCACACCACTCTGGCACACCATTAATTCTTCTTACTGCAGATCGCCCAGCTCGACTGCGGGACCGAGGAGCAAATCAAACTACCAATCAGGTAGATGTTTTTGGTTTTGCCGCAACATGTTTTGACATCGGCCTGGAAACATCAGAATCATCTGCGACCGAAATAGCTTTGAAGGCTTTGGAACTTGCAATTACAAAACACTGCCCGGTTCAGATTAACCTGCAGTTCGATTTCCCCTTGAGTGCAACAACTCCAAACGCGAAGGACCTGGTTTCCAGTGCCAAGAAGTTAGTGATGCAACAACAAACATTTTCAGAGCTAGCTGTACCAGTCGACAATCACACTGTTGTGATAGCGGGAGCCGGCGGCGTTCGGGCCAAGGCATTTGCCGAAGCAGCAGGATTGCCCTTGCTAGCTGAACCGAGCTCAGGTGCAAGAGCTGGTGAAAATGCTCTAAAAAATCCACTGGTTGCTCTAGAAAAACTTGGCACTTCAGTTCGCAAGGTAATTGTTTTTGGGAAACCAACTCTTTCCAGGCCCATTCAGAAATTAATCTCGGAGTCGTCTGTTTATGTTGAAAACTCAAAAGAGTATGGTCGGTTCGACCCCTTTGACAATGTAATTGCCAGTGCTGATCGCCTGATTGCCGAAGGCCGGGCAGACTCATCATGGCTTGAGCAGTGGAAAGTAGAACAACCCGCTACTCCTAGATCAGAGTTTGCGGAATTTGTTTGGAATCACAGTGAGCGCCTAGTGCTGGGGGCATCAGACCTGATTCGGGTGCTAGACGCACACGCACAGCCCAAGGACATTGAGGTTTATTCAAATCGAGGGCTATCCGGTATAGATGGGACAGTCTCTACTGCAATCGGAGTAGCGATGGCTAAGGGGCCGACCGTTGCATTGATTGGCGATCTGACTCTGCTTCATGATGCAAATGGACTAAACAAGTCGGATCTACCAGAGTTAGACCTGAAGTTGGTAGTTGGCAACGACAACGGCGGAAACATCTTTACTCGCTTAGAAGTGGCGAAGGAAATTGATGAAACTGTCTTTACAAGATTGTTCAAGACCCCACAGAGTGTTGACATTGCAAAGCTCGCCGATGCTTACGGCTGGAAATATGTTCTTTGCAAGGGATTAGCGGAACTACAGCAGGCTTGGAAACTTGGCGGGACTGTTTTGATTGAATATCAACTTGCGGACTGAAAAGCCCAGCGAACCGCTCTAAATTTCAACTCTGTTTCAACAAATTCAGCTTCAGGAACTGATTCTGAGACAATCCCAGATCCTGCAATAGCACGAATCTGATTGCTTTCGATTACACCTCCGCGAAGGGCGATTGCAATCTCACCCGAACCATTGGAACTAATCCATCCAACTGGTCCGGCGTATCCACCTCGATCAAATGGCTCCAGTTCTTCAATTAGTTTTATTGCCTCAGCGGTTGGTGTCCCTGCAACGGCAGCAGTTGGATGCAGCTTCTCGATCACATCGAGAAGTGAAACGTTAGGCAACAACTTCCCCGTCACATCCGTAGCCAGATGCCATAGATCTGGCAGAACCAATGAGAACGGCTCTTTTTCAAACTTCACTTCCGAACAGAACGGCGAGAGTTCACTAACAAATGATTGAACTGCGTATTCGTGCTCATGCTTGTTTTTGAGTGAATGAGAAAGACCGTCAGCGATGGCAACATCCACATCAGGATCGGTGCCTCTGGCTGCCGTTCCTGCTAGAACGCGTGCAGAAACCTCACCGTTTTTTGCACGCAACAAAATCTCAGGCGTAGCACCAAAAACATTCGCGACTTTATAGGTCCAGCAGTCCGGGTATCTTTCATGCAGTCTCTTCAGCGGAATACCTAAATTTGGCTCACCATCTAATGACATAACTAAGTCTCTTGCAAGAACAACTTTCTCAACGCGACCATCGCTAATAGCTGCCAGTGCCTTTTCGACGCTGCTCAAGAACTCATCAGAACTTTGGTTCCCGCCAACAAATTGTCCACTAACTGGCTTTAGTTTCGGGGCTTCAATTGGCCCAGCAATCACAACTTCAAAAGAGCCCTGATCGTTTATTACTTGCGTGACTTGGGGAACAATCAATACAGATTGATAATCACTGTGGCTGGAGAACGCAATAGATACCAGCGCAATTAGTCCAGCAGATTCGATTCCTGAGTCATTAGTTATCTGGGCTGATGCCAGCAGTTCTTGCCATGCATTCGACAAATCTGCAATTCGATTTTCGCCACTTGCACTAATCCTTAGGGCCTCGCCCCTGGCAACTATCTTTTGATCTTTGTGAAGGAAGACGCTCTTTCCGGCTAGGTCAAGTTCAGGCTCTACGAGGCGCTGGATGCGCACTGAAATTGCCATTTTGACCTTTGCTCTAAGTTGCCTGAGAAACCGGGGGAGCCCCTAATTTTTCTTCTAGGCTTTCAAGTGAAAGTTTAGGCGGAATGAGGAACATGCGAAAACTAGCTTTGGCAACACTGCTGCTTAGTATGTTTATGGGTCCTTCGTTCGCAAATGAACTAGAGGGCAGCTCTGAGGAAACCGAGCAGGTCATTCCTCCAACCATGGTCGATGGGCAGATTGACCCAAGCGCTGCTGAACCACTTAATCTTTCTGAGATAGAAATCACTACAAAGACGCCGGCTGATGAATTCATAACTGCCACAACACCCTTGCTAGTTGCACTAATGCTGGGTTCTGTTGGGTTGGTCATCTTCACTTTGGTGGGCCAGTCAAAGAGAGAATCTGCGCAGTTAGACTAGCCAGGTGAGTAAAGCCGACCTAAACAAAGCCCCGGGTGATGTTTCGGCCATGTTTGATTTAGTAGCGAAAAACTACGACAGAACCAATGATCTTCTATCTTTCTACCAGTCTCGCCTCTGGCGCCGAGCGGTAAGACGAGCAGTCGCTCCATCCGCAGGCAAGCGGATTCTGGATGTTGCGGCTGGCACTGGAACTTCATCTAAGGCTCTGCTGGTTCCTGGCGGCGAAGTTGTGGCGGCTGATTTTTCCAAGGGAATGATTGAGCAGGGAAAGAAACAGCACCCAGAACTCACTTTTGTGTTTGCTGACGCCATGAAGCTGCCATTCAAAGACAATGAATTTGATGTTGTGACAATCTCTTTCGGACTAAGAAATGTCCAAAAGTACCAGGTGGCCCTAGGCGAGTTCTATCGCGTGCTGAAGCCGGGTGGCAAGTTAGTGGTTTGCGAATTTTCTAAGGTGAGAGGCCTCATCGGCCTCGCCTACAAGACTTACCTCAGATTCGGCCTGCCGATAGTAGCCCGAATCATTTCCAGCAATCCTGAGGCCTATACCTACTTATCGCAGTCAATCGAAGCGTGGCCTGATCAAAAGCAATTGGAACAAAACATTGCCAGCGCTGGTTTCAAGAATGTGAGTTACAAAAACCTCAGTTTCGGTGTTGTCGCTCTGCACACAGGAGAGCGCTAATGTCACTACCCAAGTATTTCCAGGGCATAACAGATAAAGCCCTACTTGACTCACTTCAGCAAAAACTGGATGAAGTTGAGAAGAGAATTCAAACTGCCACGCGCCACACTGAAGAAGTCGTTGACGTGATGTCGAGCCACTTGGCGAAAGCGGGCGGCAAGCGATTGCGTCCAGCACTTCTTCTTCTAACTTCTCACCTTGGCGATCCCTCGAAGCAAGACGTTCTTGATGCGGCGGTTGTGATGGAAGTCACCCACCTTGCGACTCTGTATCACGATGATGTTATGGATCAAGCTGAGACCAGAAGAGGCGTTCCTGCAGCACAAAAAATCTGGGGCAATAACCTTGCCATCTTGACCGGTGATCTTCTTTTTGCGCGTGCTTCTAACATCGTTAGCAATCTAGGTGAGAGAGCTCTCAAAATGCAGGCACAGGTTTTTGAGCAACTCGTGTTGGGCCAGCTGCATGAATCGATTGGGGCAGCAAACCAAGACCCGCTTGATCACTACTTAGACGTGATCAAAGATAAAACCGGATCGCTAATTGCATTATCTGCTCAACTTGGAGCACTGCTTTCAGAAGCTGATGAGAAGTATCAGGCGCCTCTTCAGAAATATGGAGAGATCATGGGGATCGCATTCCAACTCTCAGATGATCTGATTGATATTCGCTCAACTACTGAAGAATCCGGAAAGGAAGCTGGCACAGACATTCTGGCTGGAGTTCCAACTCTTCCGGCAATTCTGCTGGCTAAACACTCAGATCCCGAGTCTGTTCAACTGCTCGAGAGAATCAAGAACGCTAAGCCCGAGAACATCCAAGAGGTGTTGCAGGTCTTGCGAGCCCATCCAGTCATGGCCGAGGCTGAAGAATTCGCCAATCAATGGGGCGATAAGGCAATTTCTGCCATTGATTCTCTGCCAGCTGGTAGCGTGAAGTCCGCCCTAGAGAGCTTTGCCAGGGCGATGGTAAATCGCAAAGGATAGTTTCAGGAAGATATGTCCAAGCTTCGTCTTGCTGTAGTTGGTGCTGGACCGGCTGGCATTTATGCATCTGACCTAATCCTCAAGGCCGAGCGCAACTTCGATGTTTCAATCGACCTATTTGATCTTCTGCCTGCTCCCTATGGCTTAGTTAGATACGGTGTTGCTCCTGATCACCCAAGAATTAAAGGAATCATCAAAGCTCTTTATGAAGTGCTAGATCGCGGAGATATTCGTTTTTTTGGGAACGTGAACTACGGCACCGACATCAAACTCGAAGATCTCAAAAAGCACTACAACGCAGTTATTTTTGCGACAGGGGCAATTAAGGACGCTGACCTCAACATTCCGGGAATTGAACTCGACGGCAGCTACGGAGCTGCGGATTTTGTTAATTGGTATGACGCTCATCCTGATTTTCCTAGAACCTGGCCACTCAACGCCAAGCAAGTCGCTGTGATCGGCAATGGCAACGTGGCCCTAGACGTCGCACGAATGTTAATCAAGCTTCCAGAAGACTTACTCTCAACCGACATCCCGGATCATGTCTACCAAGGCCTAAAGTCATCGCCCATAACCGATGTGCATGTTTTTGGCAGACGTGGACCAGCTCAGGTTAAATTCTCTCCATTGGAGCTTCGAGAAGCTCTGCACGTAAACGGTGTGCAAGCGATTGTTTATCCAGAAGACTTTCAATTTGATAATGGTTCACAAAAAGCGCTTGATAGCAACAATCAAATTCGGGTAATGGTGAAGACGCTTCAAGACCTAAAAGACAACCCGCAAGAAGAGCAAACTCGCAGACTGCATCTTCACTTCTTCCACTCACCGCTTGAGGTGGTTGGAGCGGATGGCAAAGTCAGCGGCATCAAGTTCGAGAAAACGAAGTTAGATGGAACTGGCAACGTTGTTGGAACCGGCGAAATTGTTGAGTATCCAGTTCAAGCGGTCTACCGAGCTGTCGGGTATTTCGGTAGTGAGCTTGATCAAATTCCATTCGATGCAAAATCCGGTGTGGTGTCCAACGATGAAGGAAGAGTTCTCGACTCTGCCGGAAAGCACATTCCTGGTGTCTATTGCACAGGTTGGATTAAGCGCGGGCCAGTTGGCTTGATTGGCCACACCAAAGCAGACGCTATTGAAACCATTGGTCATCTAATGCAAGACCAAGCTAGCTGGTGGAGCCCAGAGCTTCCAGCCGAGGCTGCGATAGTTGAAACTTTGGTCAACCGAGGAGTCAATTTTGTTGATTGGTCTCACTGGTTGAAAGTTGATGCTGAAGAGCGCAGACTCGGCCAAACTGATGGACGAGAGCGCATCAAGCTATTTGATCGCGATGAGATTCTTAAAGTGTCCAAGGGCAACTAATGCAAAAGCTGCCTGGCGCACGCCTTAGAAAAGCTCAGATTTCCTCACTCTTTATATTCATCTTGATGGGCCATGCGGCCCTAGCGTCTGTGGCTTGGGTTCCGGAGTTCATTGATCGACTTGGTGTTTCCTTCGTAACATGGGGAACCATCATTGGTTTTGGAGTTGTAGGTTCCATCGCTCCGCTTTTGTTCGCCTCTCGTTTGATTATGAGATTTGGTGCGAGACCAGTTATTCGAATTGCAAACTACGGGGGAATGTTCTTCCTGATTTCTCTGTCCTGGTCTAATGACCCGGCAATCTGGATGATTTTCAATATCTTTTTTAACTTCTTTATGTCTTTGCTAGGTGTTTCGGTTAACTCAGCTGCCGTGCTTTTGCAGAAGCAAATCACCAAAAACATTATTGGTCGCATGCACGCCGGATGGTCACTGGGAGCGGTAGCGGCAGCAATCACTGGCGCTCTGGCAACGGTGTTTATCACCTTGGAACTGTTTTTGATCATCGTCGCAATAGTCACCATCTTGCTATTTGAGCTTTCCTTGCGCTGGCTTCTTAGTCCAGCCGAAGACGGTCACGTCGAAGAGCGAGCAAATGTTGTAAAGCGAAAGTTCTATCAGATGCCATCGCAGCTTTGGTTGCTGGCTTTTGGTTTGTTTGCCGCAATCTATCCGGAAGTCGCAGTGATTGACTGGGCCGCGGTTTTCGCCAGAGATGTTCTAAACGCTGACTTGGCACTGCGATCTGTGCCATTCGGAGTGTTTATGGTTGGAATGATTGTTGGCCGTCTTTCAATGACAAGGCTTGCTGAACGCTTTCATCCACACACACTCGCATCACGCGGGGCTTTTTTGGCAGCAATCGCAATGGCAGTTGCAGCTTTGTTTGCCGAGCCAGTGGCAGATGCCAATCCAACACTTGGATTAATCTTCGGCTCAATTCTTTGGGGATTAGCCGGTCTTGGTCTCGCTCCTGCATCACCAGCATTTTTCTCAGCGGGTGGACATGTGCCAGGTGTTTCAACAGCTTGGGCAGTTAGTCGACTCAGTTTGTTTAATTCAGCAGTTGCCATCTTCGCCAAGGCGTTCATGGGTGCTTTGGTTGAGGGAGTTGGTTTGTCTAACGCATTCTTCTTCCCGGTCATCTTGGCCTTGATTTCCGCAGTAATCGCTGAGCAGTTTGCCAAGCGTGCGAAGAAGAATGAACTGGAAAATGCTGCACCGCCGACTGGTCCAATTTCGATTGTTCCTAGCCCGGATGATGCTAGGTAGTCTTTGGCCATGACTCTGCTGCGGATTAGCAATACTCCAAAAGACTATGCCTGGGGCTCTGCTGATCTAATCCCACAACTGCTTGGACGTGAACCTAATGGGCAACCCCAGGCAGAAGTTTGGTTTGGTACTCACCCGGATTCGGAGTCAATAGTTGAAGACGATCAAAACGGGTTGCTATCTGCTCGAGTTGGTCAACTGAATTTTTTGGTTAAGTATCTGGCTGCTGCGAAGCCACTTTCAATCCAGGCTCATCCATCGAAACAGTGGGCTGCAAAAAGATTTAGTGAAAACTACCCCGGCTACACAGACGCAAATCACAAGCCTGAGCTCATAGTTGCTGTCTCTGATTTTCATGCTCTGTGTGGATTTAGAAAAACCGAAGACATTAGTCACGATTTGGAACTGCTTGCCGGTAGCAGTTCAATGTTCGAGCCTTGGCTAACCAGCCTTGCTACTCAGGGACTCAAAGGCGCAACCGAGTGGGCGCTAAGCCAATCAGAAGAAGTTGTCAAAACGTTTGTTTCCATTAGCCACGTGACTTCTAGGCATTCGCTAGTGAAAGAGATAGATCAACACTTTCCAAATGATGTAGGCCTGCTAGTCAGCATGCTGCTCAACTTTGTTGAACTAAAGCCGGGTCAAGCACTTTATTTACCAGCGGGAAACATCCACGCCTACTTATCGGGATTAGGTGTTGAGGTTATGGCATCTTCAAACAACGTGCTTAGGGGTGGATTGACAGTCAAACCTATTGATGTCCCAGAACTGCTGGCCGTTGCAGACTTCACTGAGCTTGCAAACCCGATAGCCAATCAAAAGCTCCTAATGACTGGATTGACTGAATATCTAACTGATTGTGAAGACTTCAAGGTCTACCGAGTAGAACCAAGTGGTAGCAATTTACTTGTCGATATTCGACTAACTGGCAAAGCAATTCTTACCTGTGTAGCAGGTGAGATTGCGATTTCAACGTCTAAAGAAGAGACCCTGGTGTTAACCAAAGGACAGGTTGCTTTTTTTGAAGCAGCAAACTACTTCTCTATTTTGGGAAGTGGAACCGGCTACCTAGCTCTGGGTTAGCGGTAGTTCTCGAACTGCAGATCAACTGGCAAGTCCTTGCCCTTGAGAAGGGCAATTGTTTCCTGCAGATCGTCTCGACTCTTAGATGTGACTCTTAGCTCTTCGCCTTGGATTTGAGCCTTGACAGTCTTAGGGCCTTCTTCACGAATAATCTTTGCAACCTCTTTGGCATGCTCACTGCTGATTCCATTCTTGAGCTTGCAAGTCAGTTTGTATTCTTTACCGCTGGCAACAGGCTCACCCGCATCCAGGCTCTTTAGTGAAATACCGCGCTTCACAAGTTTGGATTGGAAAACATCCAAAATGGCACGAACTCGCTCTTCTGAATTGGCTTTGATTACGACAGTCTCTCCGCTCCAATCGATTTCAGCGCCGGTTCCTTTGAAGTCATAGCGCTGCTGAATTTCCTTGGCAGCCTGGTTGAGAGCATTGTCTGCTTCTTGCTTGTCTACTCTGCTGACAATGTCAAACGATGAATCAGCCACTATTCCTCCCGGGCTCTTTTGGCAGTTGATGAACGGACTTCTAAATCTATTGGCCAAGTGTCCAATTGCTCGATATTTGCAAGTTCACGCTCGTCGCCGCTTTCAAGAATGTCAACAATCCAGTTGGCACCTTGCTCACCTTGCTCACGAGTTTTTTGATTGATGGTGGAAAGACCATAGAAAACACCCAACGGATGCCCATCAAGTCCTATTACAGAAATGTCTTGTGGCACTCTAAGGCCAAGATCTCTCGCTGCTTGAATTGCACCAAAACCCATCTCGTCTGATGCACAAAAAATTGCAGTCGGATTGTGACGTGGATCACCAAGCATTTGTTTTGCTGCGTAATAACCACCAGCAACTGTGAAGTCTGCCTCTGCCATCCACTGCGGCTTGAAATCCAAATTCGCATCTAACAGTGCTTCTTGGTAACCGGTCTTACGAAGATAAGGTTGGTGGAAATCCATCTCACTAGCTGGGTTACCTGCAATCATTCCAATCTCTGTGTGACCGAGGGAAATCAGATGCTGAGTCGCTAGTCGGCCGGCTCCTTCATCGTCGATCGATAGTGATCTTGCACCAGGAATTGGACCACCAATTCCGACTATTGGTTTTTTTAGTGCAGTTAGTTTTTCTAGTTCTCTATCAGATAGTTTCAGCGCCACCGTTAGAACGCCATCAACCCTTTTCCTCAAAACAAGGTCATCAAAGACCCTTTCTCGATGCCCAGCACCACCCGAGAGACTGTAGAGAGTTATGTCATATCCGCGCATCACCAGTGAAGAAACGATTCCCTCCAGCACTTCCGAGAAAAACCATCTATCTATAAATGGCAGAACAACGCCAATGTTTCGAGATCTACCAGTGGCGAGAGTGTAAGCGGAAGAGGAGGCAACATAGCCAAGTTCTTGAGCTGCCTTGAGAACTCTTTCTCGAGCTCTGGCCGAAACGTGGGACTTACCGTTCAGGGCTCTGGATACTGTGGCCGTCGAGACCCCAGCCCGCTGGGCAACTTCAATGATCCCGACCATGCAAAAACTGTAAAGGTTTACGGCCTTCTTGGCTAGCGGGAGCCAAAATCGAGTATCCTTGAGCGTCGCTAAGACCAAGGCAAGTTACCCAAGTGGCCAAAGGGATCTGACTGTAAATCAGCCGGCGTTAGCCTTCGGGGGTTCGAATCCCTCACTTGCCACGAAAACCCGCTTCTCACGAGTGGGTTTTTTTGTTTTTTCAGTGCCACAATGAACTCTGCTCCAAATTAAGAAGGATTCATCTTGAACGCAATCGCCTCATTCATCACTGGCCGCAAAACCTCGTGGGTCACACTCCTGATCGGACTTGTCTTTGTCATCCTGGCATTTGGCCCCCTTAGTGCTCCGAAGTCCGACACAGCGCCAACCGATGGTTTGCCGGCTAACAATGAGACGGTTTTAGTCAACAAAGCACTCGAAGGTTTGCCTGGTACCGATGGCACAGTTGCCGTAGTTGTTTACTCATCCGACAGTGTGCTGACTGACGAGCAGAAACTTTGGATTACCGGTTCTTTTGATCCCATGACCCAGTCTTTTTCGGGTGGTGCCGGAGACAAGTTCTTGGATTACACCTCAGCCGAGTTCAATGGAGCTGCTTTCGTCCCACCAGCCGAGGTGTCTGAGAATGGCAAAGCAGCCGTGATAACTGTTCCATTGGATGAAATAGACGAAGTGGCAGAGCGAGCCGAGCGCATGGCTGACATGCGAGCTGTTGCTAAAGAAGGGATGCCAGCAGGAATCGAAGTTCACATCACTGGACCAGAAGGCTTCATTGTTGACATTTCTGGAGTTTTTGCAGGAGCTAACTTCACACTGTTGCTCGCAACAGTGATCATTGTCGCGGTGTTGTTGCTTGTGACTTATCGCTCACCAGTGCTTTGGTTAGTTCCGCTAATTGTTATTGGTGTGGCTGATGGTATGGCGTCTCAAATTGCTCCACAGCTCTCAACGCTTTTCTTGGGTGTTGTAGCTGACGGATCAGTGACTGGAATTCTTTCGGTCCTGGTGTTTGGTGCCGGAACAAACTATGCACTTCTCTTAATAGCTCGCTATCGAGAAGAACTATTAGTAACTGAAGATCGCCACCAGGCAATGAATAAGGCTTTGCGTGGAGTCACGCCTGCGATTTTGGCATCTGGTGGAACCGTTGCTCTTGCTTTGCTCACATTGCTATTCGCGGAATTAGGCGGCAACAGAACCCTTGGAATTGTGGTGGCAGGTGGAATTGTGATGGCAATGTTCGCTGCACTGGTTGTGCTGCCAGCTGCAATAGTGGTCTTCGGGCGTGGATTGTTCTGGCCATTTATTCCAAAGTTTGGTGGAGTTAACAAGTCAGACAATGGTCTGTGGGCGAGACTTGGTCGCGGTGTTAGCAAGAGGCCCGTCATCGTTTCAATTGCAGGGTTTGCCATTCTTGCCGTCTTGAGCTTTGGAGCTTCCGGCATCAAGGTTGGACTTTCCTCAACCGAGCAGTTCAGAGTTGCACCAGAGGCGGCAATAGGTCAGGACATCCTGGCTGAAGCTTTCCCAGCTGGCGCCACCTCACCTGCAATTGTCATTGTCAATAATGGATTTGAAGAAGAAGTTGCAGCCGTTGCCGAGGGCGTTCCTGGCGTTGCTGAGGTGATTATTGGCGACTCCAATGCCACCATCACCAAGATTGACGTGGTGATGGATGCGGAATCACAATCCGAAGCCGCTTACACAATCATCAAAGAGCTTCGTTCAGAACTCGGTTCCATTGAAGGGGCAGGCGCACTGGTTGGTGGTCTTGACGCGCAAAGACTGGATGTGAAAGAAACCTATGCATCCGATCAGCTGAGAGTTATTCCTCTAATCCTGATTCTGGTTTTCTTGGTTCTAGTGCTACTGCTTCGCTCACTGGTGGCGCCAATCTTGCTGCTTCTCACGGTCGTAGCATCCTTCTTCTCGGCCATTGGTGCAGCGTGGCTGGTGTTCGTGAACATCCTGGGCTTGCCGGCGCTAGATCTGTCGGTGTTCCTGTTTAGCTTCTTGTTCTTGGTCGCCCTGGGTATTGATTACAACATCTTCCTAGTGACGCGCGCCAAGGAAGAAGCCGAGAAACTTGGAATGAAGGAAGGCATGATCAAGGCACTGGCTTCGACTGGTGGAGTGATTACAAGTGCCGGAATTCTGCTGGCCGCGGTGTTTGCCGTGCTGGGAGTTCTGCCGCTGCTTGCCCTCTACCAAATCGGAATCATCGTTGGTATCGGTGTACTGCTTGACACCTTGCTAGTTAGAACTGTGATTGTGCCATCGCTAGCATTCATCACTGGAAAATACTTCTGGTGGCCAAGCAAGAAGTTTGCCGACAAGAACTAGTTAGGTCTAGAGACGAATCCAAGCAACTTGGTCGTGCTCTAGCACGCCCTCAATTGTGAGGTCGTGCTGAGTTGTGACCAGTAGTTCACCAGCAGGCAAGGCAATTGGGCTTCCGAAGTTTGCAACTACGCGAACACCAGAGTTGTCAAAAGCCAAGGTTGTTTCGTCGCAAAGATCTTCAACCCATTTCAAGTCGCCCATGCCAAGGTTGAATTGCTTTCGCACTCTTAGCAGTTTGCGGTAAAGCTCAAGGGTCGAGCCGGCAACGCCTTCTTGCTCACTTCTTGCATAGCGGCGGTAGTTCTCAGGTTGTGGCAACCAGCTCTTGCCTGTGCTGTTGAATCCAAAGGCAGGCGCATCGGCTTCCCATGGAATTGGAACACGGCAGCCATCTCGGCCTACTCTTTCACCGTTAGTTCTAAAGAAAGTTGGGTCTTCACGGTACTTGGCTTCAAGAGTTGTGTGCTCTGGCAATCCGAGCTCTTCACCTTGATACAGGTATGAGCTGCCCGGTAGTGCGAGCATGAATGCTGTGGCAGCTCGGCCAACTCTTTGTCCACGTGCCTCATCCGGTTGCGGATAATCAGGTCCTATGCCATCGCCCTGCTTTGGCACTTCGTCATAGGCCATTCGAGTGACGTGTCGAATTACATCGTGGTTTGAAAGAACCCAGGTGCTTGGTGCTCCTACGCCGCCAAACTCTCTAAGTGATTCATTCACAACTTTTCTAAGGTCAGCGGATTTCCAGCCTGTGCCAAGATAACCAAAGTTAAAGGTCTGGTGATATTCATCTGGCCTTACCCACTTGGCCATCTTGCTAAGCGGAAGAACCCAGGCCTCCGCGCACAGTGCCCGATCCTCGTAATCATCCGCGACTCTTCTAAAGCCCCTAATGATTTCGTGAACACCTTCTTGACCCCAATATGGGTGCGGCTTCTCCTCTTGAGGCTCAGAGTCAGAGCCAGTCATTGAGGTGGAAATCTCTTCAATGTCAGGAAGACCAGGTGCCTTGATAAGAGAGTGCGCAACATCGACACGGAATCCATCAACCCCACGATCAAACCAGAAACGAAGGACATCATGGAAAAACTCAGTGACCTTCTGATTGTCCCAGTTGAAGTCTGGCTGCGATGAATCAAAGATGTGTAGATACCACTGACCATCTTCTATTTGGGTCCAGGCATTTCCCCCAAACACCGAAGGCCAGTTGTTGGGCGGAGTGTTCGCATCTTTGCCATCTCGGAAGTGGTACATCTGTCTTTCGGGAGAACCCTTGCCTGACTTCAGGGCTGCCTGGAATAAGGGGTGCTGGTCCGAGGAATGGTTAGGTACGAGATCTATGATCACCCGGATTCCTAGCGAGTGGGCTTTTTCTAAAACAGCATCAAAATCTGCCAAAGTTCCAAAAAGCGGGTCAATGTCTTTGTAGTCGGCTACGTCGTAACCAGCATCTTTTTGAGGGGAGCGAAAAAACGGGGAAAACCAAATCGCATCTATCCCCAGGGACTTCAAGGCTTCAAGTTTGCTTAGGACACCAGGTAAATCGCCCATCCCATCACCATTGCCATCGGCGAAGGATCTGGGGTAGATCTGGTAGATGACAGCATGCCGCCACCAGTTCGCATCTTTTTCCACAGCTAGCCTCTCTTGACCAACAATTTTGTAAAGGCTTTCAGCTTATAGTTCAAGCCCCCCCATAGGTTATTGGCTTGAATCCCAGATGTTCGTTGAGGTTTATGTATTTGTTACCATTTTTTTAGACTGAAAATCTTGTAAACGTTTCCAGAGCTCTACATTCTAAGCACGTCGAGATTCCTCGATGCGCTAAGGAGAAAAATGAAAATCAAGAGAATTCTTGGTTTGGGAGTTGCAGTAGGACTTGCAGCATCGACGCTGCTTGGAGCACTTCCAGCTAATGCAAATGAAAAGGTAATTACCGTCTGGGCTGACGAGACTCGTGGTCCAGCACTATCAAAGGCACTTGGTAGCCTCGCTGACCAAACTGAAGGTGAGTGGGCAACAGGTTACAAGATCAAGGTTGTTTCATACTCCAGCTTCGATGCACTTAAGGAAGCACTGGACAAGGCAACCGCAAACACTGGCCCAGATGTGATTATCGGAGCCAATGACTGGGTTGCAACTGGAGTTAAGAATGGCAAGGTAGCACCGCTAACTCTTCCAGCTTCTGTCCGACGCAACTACACGACAGAAGCCCTAAATGACTTGAGCTACCAGGGCAAGCTATATGGTATTCCAATCTCCATGAACAACACCGCCATGCTTGTAAACACCAAGCTCACTGGCGGAAAGAAGCCAGCAACTTTCGGTGAGATGGTCGACTTCTACAAGAAGAACAAGACATCGAAGAAATTGACCGCAGGTCTATGTGTCGCTGGTGGAGGAATGTCCTTTGGTGCAATTGGAGTATTCAATGCACTAGGTGGATCACCATATGTCGTTGACGCCAAGGGAGTTGTATCAACAACTAAAGATCCAATCAATGTCACCACTATGACCAACAACGTAAAGCGTTTCTTGCTCGAGAGCAACGGAAAGAGCAACGGCTTCTTCCCTGCCAGCGACACTGGTTGCAAGGACAACTTCCTTGCAGGCAAGGTGCCATACGCAGTTATTGGTAACTGGGAGTGGAAGTCCTATGTAGACAAGGGATTCAGCATGAATGATCTTGTGTCCGTGCCAGGTGTGACGAGAAACACATTTGGAAGATCATTTGCGAGCGTTTCTGGCGCGATGCTAACTACCTTTGCCGAGACCAATGGCAATGCAACTGGAGCTAAGTCGTTCTTGAACAACTTCTTCGGTTCAGCTACTGGTGTTGTTCTTTATGCTCGTCACGAGCAGCGCCCACCAGCCCACCGCGGTGGTGCTGGCGCTGTTTCCGACGGTGCGAGAGCATTCGCTAGAACTGGAAGCCAGGCCGGCATGCCTCAAATCGGCGCCATCCTTGACAGCGCTGCTGGAGGCCAGAAGTACTGGGATGCTCTACCTGCATACTGGACTGCTGTCTTGACCGAAGGCAAGAATGTTGCAGCCGAGACTAGAAAACTCAACACGCTTCTGAAGAAGAATGTTGTTGAGGGTGCGAAGTCTCTTAGGTAACTAAAAAGTTGTTTGGTGTGCTGCTGGATCTTTCCGGCAGCACACCAACATCTTTATAAAGAGAATTAAATGAAGCTAATCAGCGGCAGACCCTTAGCGGTAATAGCAAAAGTAATCTTTGTATCTATTTCTTTGGCTATTTTGGGCATGCTCGCCATTAGCGCATTAGCCGCAAATGAATGGGCGATAGCAGGGTTTCTTGGCCTCAGCATGGCGGCTATCGCAGTTGTCTATCTGACAAACATTTCAGTGCCGCTGAAGTTTTTTGTTCCCGGCCTAATCTTTTTGGTCGGTTTCGTAGTTGTTCCGATTGTTTACACGGTAGTTATGTCGGGGTTTCAGTACCGAACTGGTAACTACATTTCAAAGCCAGAAGCACTCGAGAGAGTGCAGGCCCTTGGCGTCGTTCAAGACGAGTCAATGACCACCTATGACGTAACCGTGGGAAGAACCGACTCTGGTGAACTTGCCCTTTTGGCTACTGATTACATGGCAGGTACGTATTTCATTTCCGACCAGGACTCGAAAACCGATGTACCTGCGGAGACAGTTGAGCTAAATGAATTTGAAGTGGCAGTTGCTGCCCCTGGCTTCTCTGCCCTGTCGGATGATGAGCTTGCCCAATTAGACTCCGAGCTCGCTTCACTCAGATTTTTTGCCGAAGATAACTATTACTTAGTTCTAGAGGGATTTGAGGTTGCATCTCTATACACACAAGTCCTCAATTACGACAGCGCCAAAGACGAATTGAACAACATTCAAACTGGCGCAATCTATAGGGATAACGGTCGAGGAAACTATGCAAACATTGACGACCCCGAAGATGTCCTAATTCCAGGTTGGCGTTCTCCGGTCTGGTTTGAAAATTACGCAAAGCTATTCTCTGATCCCAAGGTGCGCGACCCATTCATAGGGGTTTTCATTTGGACGGTTGCGTTTGCTTTTCTGACGGTGCTTACTCAATTTTCCTTTGGACTTCTTTTGGCATTAGCTCTCAACAAACCAATTCGCGGTAGGAGGGCTTACAGGATAATTTTGATACTGCCCTACGCAATTCCTAGCATTATGAGCATTCTGGTTTGGGCGGGTATGTTCAATACAGAGTTTGGTGCGATTAACGCCTTGCTTGGGCAGCAGATTGCCTGGTTCCTGGACCCGAACTTTGCCAGGGCTGCGGTCATTATCGTTAACCTTTGGCTAGGTTTTCCGTACTTCTATCTCGTTTCGAGTGGTTCGCTTCAGGCTATTCCATCGGATTACGCTGAAGCGGCTGCAATTGACGGGGCATCGCCTAGAAAAATTTTCTGGCAGATCACCCTTCCTCTGTTGTTGAAGATATTAACTCCACTTCTAATTGCTTCCTTTGCCTTCAATTTCAACAACTTCAACTTGATTTATTTGTTGACTGGCGGTGGCCCAAGAGCCGCTCTGGATGGAGAGATTGCTGGCGCTACAGATATTTTGATCAGCTACACCTATCAAATTGCCTTCGGGTCCAACATTCAAGATCTTGGGCTAGCTAGCGCTATATCGGTTGTTATCTTCTTGATTGTTGCCGCAATCTCGCTGTATGGAGTAAGAAAATCAAAAGTATTGGATGAATTCGTATGAAGAATTGGCTAAGAGACAATTTGTGGCGACACGCTGTCGCTCTGTTTGCTGTTTTGTTCGCGCTATTCCCTATCTACATGGTGGTGATTTCTTCTCTTAACCCCACTGGTAGCTTGCAGGTGACTTCCTTTATTCCCACCGAAATTTCTTTTGTGAACTACACACAGCTATTTACTGACCCAACAATTCCATTTATGCGCTGGATGCTCAACTCCCTCTACATAGCAGGATTGGTCTCCATTCTCTCTGTAGTAATCGGTGCCGCGTCAGCATTTGCTTTTAGTCGCTTGAGGTTCAAAGGTAAAAAAATTGGCTTGCAGACTCTATTGCTAGTTCAGATGTTTCCTTCAATTCTGGCTCTTGCTGCAGTTTTTGTAATTATGGAGCGCGTTTATAACTTTGCACCTGAGATTGGAATCGGCACTCAGGCTGGCCTAATGCTGGTTTACTTGGGTGGCTCTATGGGTGTCAATATTTGGTTGCTGAAAGGTTTTGTTGATTCCATTCCGCTTGAGTTGGATGAGGCAGCCAGGATTGATGGAGCCTCGCCAATGCAGATTTACTGGCAAATATTTGTTCCACTAGCAGCGCCCGTGCTTGCCGTGGTTGCGTTGCTGACATTTATCGGAACATTTAATGAATACATCCTGGCTCGCCTTTTCTTAGTTGAGATGGAAACGCGCACAGTTGCTGTTGGTTTGCAGCAATTTATTGGGGGCCAGTTCTCCACGAACTGGGGCGCATTTGCGGCGGGTTCGATTCTTGCTTCCATTCCTATTGTGGCTATCTTCCTTTCCCTCCAGCGCTACATAGTTGCCGGCCTTACGGCTGGCTCAGTTAAGGGCTAATACAACGTTTGCTTGAGGTAGTTGGCAGGTGCTAATCTGTGTCGGTTACATTGCCCCGATAGCTCAGTGGTAGAGCACTTCCATGGTAAGGAAGGGGTCGACAGTTCAATCCTGTCTCGGGGCTCGGTCTTATAGATCTGGCGGGGTAGCTCAGGTGGTCAGAGCGCACGGCTCATAATCGTGAGGTCGCGGGTTCGATCCCCGCCCCCGCTACCAGATTCCGACTACCCTAATTCCATGGTCAACCCAGCAATTGAAGGCAAGCGTTATCCGCGGACTCCTTCTTATTTGGTTGGCAGAGAAAAACTTCGAGAGTTTGCCAAAGCTACCTATCTCCCTGCGGCCTTTGAAGTAGATGCACCTGATCAAGCTCAACTGGTTGCTCCCCCCACATTTCCGGTGGTAATCCAAGAGCAAAGTTTGAAGCTAGTGCTTTCAGACCCTGAAGCAAAACTAGATTTCTCAAGAGTGGTCCACGGAGATCAGAGGTTTGTCTTTGAAAGACCAATTGTTGCCGGTGATGAATTGACCAGCGAATTAGTGGTGGCGAGCATCAAGACGCTAGCCGGTAACCATCTAGTGACATTCAACACAGAAATTTTTGATGCTAGCAACAAGCTAGTCTGCACAGCTATTTCCACCCTTGTAGTGAGGGGTGAAAGTGCCTAACCTGAGCGAACTAACTGTCGGTCAAGTAGTTGCCGAAAAAACTTTTGAGATTACTCGTGACTCATTAGTTAGATATGCAGGAGCCTCTGGAGACTTCAACCCGATTCACTATCGCGATGACATTGCCCAGCAGGTTGGACTACCCGGGGTCTTGGCTCACGGCATGCTGACGATGGGAGTTTCAATCAGTCCAGTTGTGGAATGGCTCGGAGACGCAGCAAAAGTACTTGATTATTCCGTTCGATTCACCAAGCCAGTTTTAGTGCCAGCTAATTCACCGGCCATGCTTTCCGTGAGTGCAGCTGTAGGCGCTATCGAAGACGGCAAAGCCAGAATCGATATCACAACTAGTTTTGAAGGAAACAATGTGCTTGGTAAAGCACAAGCTTGGGTAAAACCTTGAGCAAGATTGCACCTATTGCGCTGGCCAATCTCACCACGATGCGAGTTGGTGGAGTTCCTAAATCCATTCTTCGATGTGAAACAACCGAAGAACTTTACAAATCTGCTTTAGCTGCACTAAACAGCGATGAGAAGTTTCAGATTCTGGCAGGTGGGTCAAACACAGTCTTTGCTGACGATGTCAGTGATCTGAGCATCATCTTGGTGGCTAACACCGGCATCGAAGTTCTTGAGGAAAACCAAACCGAGATTGAACTGCGAGTTCAGGCGGGCGAGAACTGGGATGAGTTTGTCGCCTGGTGCATCGAGCGAGGTTACGCCGGCATCGAAGCAATGAGTGGTATCCCAGGCAGCGTTGGTGCAACACCTGTGCAGAATGTTGGTGCTTATGGGCAGGAAGTTTCTCAAGTAATCACCTCGATTGAGTTTCTTGATTTTGAAAGCCAACAGGTCGATCTGAAGCCGGCAGATTTCTTTGAATTCTCCTATCGCAACAGCGCTCTAAAGCGAGACTTGCGCGGAGTAATTGGCTTTGTTGACTTCAAGTTGCAAAAGCTAGGCGGCCTTTCAATACCCATGGCATCCGGTCAAATTACCAACCATGTGAAAGCTCCCTATGGAGCTCAGCTTCCGTTGAACCTCGTTCGAGAAACGGTTTTGGAGCTCAGATCATCCAAGGGGATGGTTGTAAAGGACAGTGATCCAAACTCTGTTTCATGTGGAAGCTTTTTCACCAACCCAGTTGTTTCTCACGCCAAGTCACTGGAATTTCCAAAAGACATGCAGAAGTGGGAAATGGACAACGGCGACATCAAACTATCCGCAGGTTGGCTGATCGAAAACGCAGACATCCCTAAGGGATTCTCATTGCCATACTCGAAAGCAGCAATTTCTGAAAAGCACGCATTGGCAATAATCAATCATGGACAGGCAAGTTCTAAGGACATCATCGAACTCGCTCGATATGTTCAAGAGAGAGTCGCGGCCCGCTGGGGAATTAACCTGATTCCAGAGCCGAACCTGATCGGGTTTTAGCCAAGTAGTTTTTGTAGGCGCTGAATGCCTTCGAGCAACTGGTCATCACCAAGCGCATAAGACATTCTTAGGAATCCACTCGGGCCAAATGCCTCACCTGGCACAAGAGCCACCTCAGCTTTTTCCAAAATGAAATCAGCAAGTTCAAGTGAAGTAGAGAACTTTCTGCCATCAATTTCTTTTCCAAATAGTCCAGTGACATCCGGATAAACATAGAAAGCACCCTGCGGATTAGGAGTTTTCACGCCATCGATTTTGCTTAGCTCGCTAACGGCTAGTTTTCTTCTTCGATCAAACGCTTCCAGCATCTTCTTGATTGGTGCCTGGTCGCCCGTGAGAGCAGCAATTGCTGCTCTCTGAGAAATGTTGGAAACGTTAGATGTTAGATGTGACTGCAAGTTAGCAGCAGCTTTTGCAGCATCGGCTGGAGCAACCATCCAACCAAGTCGCCAACCAGTCATGGCGTATGTTTTTGCAACACCATTCACCATAATTGTGCGATTTGCTAGTTCTGGAACTACCTCAGTAATTGAGTAAGCCTTTACGCCGTCATAAACCAAGTTCTGGTAAATCTCATCAGTAATAACCCAAAGGTTCTCTTTTGATAAAACCCACTTGCCAATTTCAGCAATCTCTTCACGCGTGTAAACCGCACCGGTTGGGTTTGAAGGAGAACAAAGCAGTAGCGCTTTAGTTTTGTCGGTGTAGTGCTTCTCAAGTTGATCAACAGTTACTTTGTAGTCCTGCTCACTTCCAGCAAAAACATCAACTTGCTTGCCACCAGCCAACTTGATCGCTTCTGGATAGGTGGTCCAGTAGGGAGCTGGTACCAAAACCTCATCACCTTTATCAACAATCACCGCGAAGGATTGGTAAACAGCTTGCTTGCCACCGTTTGTGACAATCACCTGTGATGCATCGACCTTGGTGCCAGAGTCCTGCAAAGTTTTAGTAACAATTGCTTCTCGCAGCTCAGGAAGTCCAACCGTCGGGGTGTAGCGGTGGTTCTTTGGATCCTTGGCTGCGGCAATAGCAGCCTCGACAATGTGGTCAGGGGTTGGAAAATCTGGTTCACCAGCGGCATAGGTAATAACCGGTCTGCCCTGGGCAATCAGGGCCTTGGCCTTAGCATCCACCTTCAAAGTGGCGCTTTCAGCGATGGCGGCTATCCGGGAGGAGATTCGATTGGCTGGCATAGAGCCAGAATACTTGTGAAATGGGGTCTGTGGGGACTATCGGCATTGCGCCAAAGCCCCTAAAGGGCCTAAAATTTGACCTGTTGACATCTGCCGAAACTAATCTGGCAAAAATTCACAATCCTAGAAAACATACTAGAAGTGTGTCTTGCGCCCGGCTCCTGAAACCAAGCCTCGAGCCAAGTAACGGTTGATGGCGATGGCAACTTTAGGGCGGTAGTTCAATTGGTAGAGCAGCGGTCTCCAAAACCGCAAGTTGCAGGTTCGAGTCCTGTCCGCCCTGCGACTAAAGAAAGGTCAAATAGTGGCAGAAGAGATTGAAAGAGCACAAGAGGATCTGGTTGAAAAAGCCAAGGCCGATAGCGCCAAAGCTAAAAACCCAATTCAGCGTCTCTCGCTTTTTATTCGTCAGGTATTGGCTGAGCTTGGAAAAGTAACCAAGCCGACCAGAACTGAACTAATCAAGTTCACCGGTGTCGTACTCGCCTTCGTGGCAGTTGTCATGGTGATCATCTCCCTGCTCGACTGGGTTTTCCTAAACGTTGTAACTTTCGTATTTTCGGACTAAAGAGGTAATAGGTGTCAGAACTAAATTTCAGTGACGCTCCCGCTGGTGAGCCACTAGAGATCGCAGAGCCTGCGGTCGACGAGAACGTTGACCTGGACGCTGTTGACCTAGCCTCAGCAGAAGAAGAAGCGATCAACGAACTTGATGGCTACCAGGTTGAAGAAGTAGCAGAAGTAACGCGCGAGGAAGTAGCGGAAGCTGCTCCAGTTGCAGATGCAGAAGTTTCTGATGATCCTTACCGCACCTTCCGCGAAGAACTTCGCAAGCAGCCAGGTAAGTGGTACGTCGTACACTCCTACGCCGGTTACGAGCGCAGAGTGAAGCAGAACATTGAAGTGCGCAAGCAGTCACTGGCTGGTGGCGATGAGGTTTACCAGATCGAAGTGCCAATGGAAGAAAGCATCGAGATCAAGAACGGTCAGCGCAAGCTAGTGACCAAGGTTCGTATTCCTGGTTACGTGCTAGTTCGCATGGATCTAACCGAAGACAGCTGGGCACTGGTTCGTCACACCCCAGCAGTTACCGGTTTCGTTGGAAACTCCCAGAACCCAACTCCGCTTAGACCAAACGAAGCTTTTGAAATGCTCAAGCCACTGTTCACTCCGCAAGAGAGTGAAGAAGTTGCCCAGGTTAAAGCTGGTGCAAAGTCCAGTGGCGGAGCAAAAGCCAAGTCGATTCCAGTCAAGATCGACTTCGCAGTTGGCGAGAGCATCCTGATCAAGGATGGCTCCTTCGCAGGACTGCCCGGCACTATCTCGGAGATCAAGCCAGAGTCTGGCAAGGTCACCGTATTGGTTTCGCTCTTCGAGCGAGAAACACCAGTGGAACTGTCTTTTGACCAAGTCGGACCACTGAACTAAGGAAAGAAAAGGAAATGGCACCCAAGAAGAAAGTCACCGGTCTGATCAAATTGCAGATCCAGGCAGGCGCTGCTAACCCAGCACCTCCTATTGGTCCTGCACTAGGTCAGCATGGTGTAAACATCATGGAGTTCTGCACCGCCTACAACAACGCCACCGCCGACCAGCGAGGCAACGTTGTACCAGTGGAGATCACCGTTTATGAAGATAGATCATTCACCTTTGTTCTTAAGACCCCACCTGCATCTGAGCTAATCAAGAAGGCAGCGGGAGTTAAGAAGGGGAGCGCAACTCCTCACACCGACAAGGTGGCAAAGTTGTCCTGGCAGCAAGTTGAGTCAATTGCAGAAGCGAAGATGTCTGACCTAAATGCAAATGACTTGCAAGCAGCCGCCCACATCATCGCGGGCACCGCTCGCTCAATGGGCATCACCGTAGAAAAGAACTAACAACTAAATAGCTCGTGGGTGGGGTCGCTTCCCCAGCAACCACGGACTGTGACCGAAAGGAAAAGCAGCGATGTCAAAGCGCTCAAAGGCCTATCAAGAGGCCGTCAACAAACTAGAAGCGGGTCGCTTCTACTCAGTAGCCGAGGCAGCAGCCCTGGCCATTGAGACCGCCGGCAAGAAGACCAACTCAACTATTGAGGTTGCTCTGAAGCTCGGTGTCGACCCTAAGAAAGCCGACCAAATGATCCGTGGCACAGTATCTCTGCCACACGGAACCGGAAAAACCGCTCGCGTAATCGTTTTTGCAAATGGTGCCGCAGCAGACGCAGCACGAGCAGCTGGTGCCGATGAGGTTGGTAGCGACGAACTAATCGCCAAGGTTGAAGCCGGTTGGACCGACTTCGATGCAGCGGTTGCAACTCCTGACCTGATGGGTAAAGTCGGAAAGCTTGGAAAGGTGCTAGGTCCTCGCAACCTAATGCCAAACCCAAAGACTGGAACCGTCACCATGGACACCGCCAAGGCAGTGACTGACATCAAGGGCGGACGTATTGAGTTCCGCATTGACAAGCAGTCAAACCTTCACTTCATCATTGGTAAGGCTCACTTCTCAGCTGACAAGCTGACCGAGAACCTAACCACTGCAATGGAAGAAGTAGTTCGTCTGAAGCCATCAACCGCAAAGGGAAAGTACATCCAGAAGGGTGCAGTTTCTACAACTTTCGGTCCTGGTATCCCACTAGACGTTTCTATTTACTAAAGACCTAAGCCAACGGCTAAGCGCCAGTGTGCTTGCGCAATCATCTTGGTTGTATGCAATCACCTGGCGCTTTAGCTTTTCGGCGCTCGCAGGATCCTCACTCAGGGCTTCGAGATACTGGTCGTAGTAATCCATCGAGCCTTTAGCCTCTTTCACATCCGATACGCGCTTGAAGCTGTAGTAGTTCTCCAGGCTCTTGATGGAGTAGCTCTCCTGGGAAATCATCAGTGAGTTCTTGACAACCTTGTAAAGGTCAACGAAATACTCGCCGGCTATCAACTCTTCCACTGCAGTTTGGTAGATCTGGTAGCGCTCAGCTAGGCGCTTGAGTGCAACCTGTTCATAAGCCGCGTAGTGGTAGATCCGCATTTCTGGAAAGCGTTGAACCCGGTTTAGCAGATCATGCATGAACTTATCGAAAGACTTCTTCTCTTCGATTCGGTTGTCTGCCCAGGTGTAATGAAACTCTTCACCGTTATCAACTGTTGTGAAACCAAAGAGATACTCCAAACCACCTGGCTCCTTATAAAAGGTGAAGCCCTCTAGGTCAAAAAAGATGTCCCCTGGATTTTCTGTCGGAAGTTTTGCTAGCTCCTCTGGGTTGATTACTTCAAAGACACTCGTGCCGGTTTCGTACATTCTCTGTTGCAGCCTGGCTTGCAGTGAAAGTTTCTCAATCTGAGCTTTAGAAAGTTTGTCGGTAGCTGAGTCGAACTCCGATAGTTGCTTGACAGTTCGAACGCCTGATCGAGCAAGTGATTCAATATTCGCTCTAGTAATTCCGGCTACTAACTGAAGGTGATTGGTTTCGTTTCTCATGTGCTGGCAGAGTTTTGGATATTCGCAAATGTCGCAATAGCTGGAAGCGTCACAAACCAGCGTGCCTATGTCTTCAATTCTTTGCGGTGCTTCATCGGATATTTGTGAAACTGCTTTGACGAAGGGATTTCTAACTTCAATCATTTGAGCAATCAAAACATCAGCGTCAAACACAGCAAGTTCGCCCGAGCCAAGAATTAAACCATGATTGTGATCAGCTGCCAGCTCTAACTGCTTTAGTACATCCACGTAGAGCCCAACTTGCATTTGATACTCAGGCTTCGCCGTTGAAGACAGCTTGGCATCCCACGCGGTGTAGCCACCTGACCAGCCATCAACCTGCTTTGCGGTGAAACCACTTTCTTTAAATTCAAATCGCCAATCACTTCGCAAAAGAAAGTCTGGCCGTCCCGAAAACTCCAGAGCGCCAGTGCCACCCCTCAAGACACCTTGGTAGATGACAGGCATTCCTGCATTCATTAGTTCAATGGTGGCTTCCATTGTTCGCTCCGCTGGCTGAGCAATTTGATCTCCCAGTGACTGGATAAGGTCTTGTTCCAGCTTTTCCTCAAACTTCATGCCATAGCGAATCGCGATGTTGTCGGGCTTCTCATAGAACTGGGCCAAAAGCTCAGCCAGACCGGGAACGGGTAATTCTCTGGCTACGGCTAACCGGGTGCAGTGTTCGCATTTAGAGCGCATCAGGTCACGGGAATCGAAGCTAAATGAGGGACCTTTGCGTTTCACACCTAAACCTTGCCACGCTGGGCCGACTTTTAGCCGCTAGGACTGTGGAAAACTTCACATACGGTTAACCGTACAATTGTCTAATCCTTCGTACAGACAGGACAAAGCTTTACCCATGAGCAAGCCCGCGACAAAATACGCCCGCCACATTCTGGTGGTTGAGGATGAGCACCTGCTCAGAGACTTGCTAGCGAGAACCATCGAATCCCTAGGTTTTCAGGTCACCACAGCAGCCAATGCTGCTGATGCCAAGCGTGCGGTGAAAACCGCAGATCCAGATGCCATGTTGGTCGACATCGAACTTGGTCCCGGGCCCACTGGATTAGATCTAGCAGAAGTAATTGCACGCCAGCGACCAGACATCGGAGTGGTTTTTCTAACCAATTTGCCAGACCCGCGATTCACCGGGAAAGATTCCAAAGCTGTTCTAAAGAACCAGGCTTACATAAGAAAGTCTGCAATCAATTCTGGATCGGAATTGATTGAAGCAATCGAAGCGGTTTTGAAAGACAAAGTCACCAAAGATTATCGCCATGACCTTGCTTCCAATAGACCCTTAGCTCAGCTCTCCCAAAGACAACTCTCAACATTGAAATTGGTGGCAGAGGGTAAAACCAATCAACAGATTGCAACTCTTCGCGGCACCAGTGTTCGTGCAGTGGAGGCGATGCTAACAAGAATTTTCCAAGCGCTTGGACTAGATCCTTCCAGTAGTAATCCCAGAGTTGAAGCAGTTGCCCTGTATCACAATTTGAGAGCCAACTAATTTGCAAATTAGGCGACTCAATCCATTCAATCTCTTAGCGAGTCCTTATGGACTGAGTTGGCAAAACCATGTTGTCTTTTTTGCTCTAGCAATTTTGGCTCTTGGGTTTTTTGACATCGATCGCCTGGGAGGTAACTTTGCCTCCTGGTTTGTGGTTTTTCTAGTTGGCTTTGCGGTGACAGTTGGCGTAATTGAGCTAGGCAAAAACTTTTCGAAAAGCATCGAATCAACTAATCAGCGATCTGTTGCGCTAGTTCTAGTCTTGTTGGCCGCCGGAGTTACAAGAGGCCTTGTTGTTTACGAAGTTGGCTTTATTACCGGACTCATTCCAGAAGGGGAGCTGGCCTATCGCTTGATTAGCGCTCCACTGTTTGTGGTGACAGGTTATTTGCTCGGCAATGCGCTCGTCACTTCGTTTCTAAGCTTTAGAGCAGAAGCCCGCAGATTGGCAGCGGAGCTTGAAAAATTAGAACAGTCGAGAGCCTCCTACGAATCAGACCTGCAACTGGTTAACCAGCAGCAGCGAAACCGGGTAAAGGATCTGTTATCTGCTCCGATGTGGGAGCTTCAGAAGAAACTTGAAACAGCTGATGAACCAGGCAAGCTGCAAGACGCTTTGCTGACGATGCAGTCGATTAACAATGACGTGGTTAGACCCCTCTCGCATGAGCTTTCGGCAACCGTCTCAGATTCGCGTCAGAGAGTTGAGCTTCCTGGCTTGGGTTTGGGCCAGCAAATCAAGTGGCCCAGCAGAGTGAACTTGGCAGAAGTTCAGCCAGCATGGCTGTTTCTAGGGATTCTTTTGGTGCTGGGGTTCAACTCTCAGATAGCCATTTCTTCGTTCACCATCGGAGTGCAAATTGTTGCCCTCGGCGCAGTGCCAGTGATTGCGATGTTTTGGCTAGAAAAGAGAGTTTTTCGCAAACAGTCTCTGCCGGTGGCGAGCGCCCTAGTGATCTCAACTCTCTTTGGTTTGGTTGGAAGTGCCATTGGTGGAAACCTAGTGCTTGCAGTTGGTTTGGCAAGAAGTGACCTATTCGCTTGGCAAACAATCTCCCTGGTGCTGGTGGTCAAGTCCAGCAATTTGGTTTATGGAATCTTCATGGCGGGCTGGCAGCAAAGCCTGGATGAATTGGTAGATGTAACGGCTCAGCAAAGAATTGTGAACTCAAGATTGCGCCAGCAACTTTGGCTAGGTCAAAAGGCCCTCGCCATGGAATTGCATGGTTCAGTGCAGGCAACCCTGCAAGCACTCGCAATGAAGCTTGCTCGAATGCAGGATGTGAACCTCACAGAAATCAGTCAAGTGCTTGCCCAAGTTCGAAAAGCCCTGAGTCGTATTGAAAATCAGGAGTACTTAGCTGGGCAAGAGTTCAAGTCTTTACTTGTGGAGCTCAGAGACCTGTGGGAGGGAACGGCTGAAATCAGCTGGACAATCTCTGATTCCGCCAGCACAACACTGGAAAACGATTTGGGACTAGCAAGGTGTGTGTTTGAAGTAATTCGCGAGTCGGTTACCAATGCTGTGAAACACGGAGCAGCGAGTCAAATCAGCATTGAAATTGACCTCGGTAAATCTTCTCTTTCGTTGTCAATTTCAAACAATGGATCCATCTTTGACCCCCAACAGCGTGCTCTTGGATCTGAGCTGATGGATCAGCTTTGTCTAACGAGAGAGCTTAGACAGCAGGGAAAGCTGGTTGTGTTGCAAGCAGAACTAGCGCTTAGCCCCGAAGCTTTTCAAGAATCTCTTGTCTAGTTGGTGGCTGGCAACCAGTTCTTTCGCAAACTAGTGCAGCAGCAGCATTGGCAACCGTTGCAAATCCAATCAGGTCATCTTCCGCGATGGCCAACAGTTTTTCTAGTGGGTTTTCTCCAATTGCACCGGCTTGGCTGAGCTCGGCCAGGAAAGTTGAAATAAAGGTGTCACCCGCTCCTACTGTGTCAACCAATTGAACAGAAAATCCTTTGACATCAATTCTTTGCTGATCGCGATAGAGACTCACTCCATCTCCGCCGCGGGTGATGATTACTAACTTGCCCTTTGACCAACCACTGACAATTCCATCTAGCTCAGCACCAGCTGGCAAGTCATAAAGCCATTCGATATCTGCATCGGAGGCCTTGATGATGTGGCTAATCTCATTCAGTTTCTCTACCCTCGTTCTCTCAGCCGCTCTTTCAAAGCCAAGAGCTGGTCGAATGTTTAGATCATGGGAGAGAGTGATTGAACCACTACCGTGTATTTCTGCCAGCCAAGTCTCAATAACTTTGTTACCAGGACCAATAGCCATTCCAAGACAGCCGTATTGAATAGCACTAACGCCAAGATCATTTAGTTTTTGCAAGCTAGGGAGCTCGTCTTTGGTCCAACCCCAGTCAGCTGTGTCCTTGGTGTAAAAGCTGTATGAGGCAACGCCTGCTTCGTCGATAGTTGCAACGGCCAAGGTGGTTTGCTCTTTGGCAGCAATTGAGTAATCCAGATTTACGCCATGAGAGGAAAGGTGCTTGCGAATTTGATTACCAAAGCCATCGGAAGAGATTCTTCCCAAAAAAGCCTGGTTTTCGCCCCTCACGGCTAGGGCCAGGGCGACATTGGCGTTAGCACCACCCACCACAGCCTGATAGCTGCCTGTGTTGCCCTTGCTAATCAGGTCGATCAGGGCCTCACCAATCACCACAATCATGGGGTAAGTCTAGGCTTATAAATATGGAACTAACTCAGCTAAAGAACACCATTAGATTTCCGCTGATTGCCCTGATCTTCACCTGGTTCTCTTTCATGGCAGCCATTTATATAGGTATAAGAAATCCCCAAGTCACCTACGACAACAACGGTCAGCCAATTTATCCAGAGCCCTACGTGGCCATGCAGACCTATGTCATCTTGCTGGGCATAACGGTATTTGCTCTGGTCGCACTGCAGTCCCTTCTAAAGGCCCTTGCCATCAGAAGCAAAAACGAATCCTCACTCGCCAGGGCCAGCCACCGCTTCAATAACCTTGGGGTAATCCTCAGCCTGTTAGCTGGATCTATTTTTGCGATTGGAAACTTCCTGGGTGCCTGGAACAGCTACGACCCCAACAACGATCCAGTACTAATTCGTTTTCTAAACGTGTATCTGCCAATCATTCTTGCCACTGCCCTGGTGGTGTTCGTAATCCTGCGGGCATTTGTTTTCCGTAAGGATGCGCCAGACATTCCGAATGTTGAAAAAGATGAAAGCCTGGCCAAGCTCCAACGAGCAGTTGGCCTGGCCTATGCATCCCCAATCATCGGAACTGCGATTGCAATCATTTTTGGTCTAATTGTTTATGACATCACCAAGACTGATCTAGACACCTGGATCTGGGTGGTGATTCAAGTAATAATCGCAACCTCAATCATTCTTGGCACACGCTTTGCTGCAAGTGCTAAGCAGGCGAGACCCCTACCACCTAGAGAGCGAAGAAGCGGAGTTGCAGCCGTTAGCTTGAACTTTGTTCTATCAATTGTTTTCGGAGTAGCTGTTCTGTTTATGTCATTTAGCCTGGGTGCCCAAGCGGTGGATTCACTGCTTTACTGGCCGGAATGGCGCGAGGGAATGCCGCAGTCCGAATATGTTGCAAAACTTTCCGATCTAACCTTTGGTTGGTTTGTTTCGGACTTCTTGCCAGCACTCTTCTTACTCTTACTCGCCGAGTTTGGAATTTATAGAACCCTGCTAATTAGAAATCTAGAAAAAACTCAAGATTGATGCGCTATCCAGCCAAAGGGCTTTTGTTTGATAACGATGGAGTCCTCTCAGATTCCATTGACAGCGTCGATGCTTCTTGGGGAAAGTGGGCAAGCCTCTATGCTCCAGATTTTGAAATCTCTTACAAACACCATGGAATTAGGGCAGAAGAATTAGTTGCGAAATATGTCTCAGCTGATCTCTATGACGAGGCACTGCGGAAAATCATTGAGTTTGAAATAGCAATGACTCACCTAACCAGACCAATGCCTGGGGCGGCTGAGCTGATCAACACTCTCCCAGCTGGAGCATGGACGGTTGTCACCTCGGCTCAACCAGAGTTGGCGAGAGCAAGGCTCAAGCAGGCCGGCATTCCAATTCCAGATGAGCTTGTCACCAGCAGCGATGTCACCCAGGGCAAGCCGGATCCGCAGCCTTATTTAGTGGGAGCTCAGAAGCTAGGACTACATATAAAAGAGTGTGCAGTTTTTGAAGATGCCCCAATCGGCATTTTGTCGGCCACTCGGGCTGGTGCTGGGTTGGTGGTCGGTGTTGGCCCTGCGGCAATTGAAACCGATGCCGACCTGGTTGTTAGGGACCTCAAGGGAATTAGCTTCGATGGAACTGAATTGACAATAGATAGCGAAAGCAGATTGAGGTAGAAAATGGCTGAAATTGAGTTCTATGGGGCCGACTGGTGCGGAGATTGCCGCAGATCCAAGTCACTTCTGAACACCCTAGGCGTTGAATACGAGATGTTCGATGTCGAGCAGAGCAAGGAATATGCCGACCAGGCGCAGGCCATCTCCGGCAGGACCAACATCCCAGTTATTCGCTTCAAGGACGGCCAACACCTGGTTGAGCCATCTGATGCGGTTTTGCATGCTGAGCTGAAGCTGCGCGGGCTGGTCGACTAGCACCCTATCTTTTTAGGGCTATCCGCCCTAGGCTGGTATTTCTGTGAAGTCGGGCAAGCCGAATCACCAAAAGGAATCCCGAAATAATGCCAGTAAAACCGCGCTCATCGCGCTCCAAAGACTTTGATCCAAAGCGAAAGCCTCGTCACAGCGCCAAGAAAACCACCTCAACCCGCAAGGATGATGAGGGTAAGCGCGAAAAGCGCGGCTTCGAAAGCTACTCAACTTCCAAGAACAAAAACCCCTCCGCCAAAAGAAGCGAACGCTCAGCCAAGCGCAGCGAGCGCTTCGCCAGCGAGCGTCCTGCCCGCAAGTATGGCGATGAGAAGCCAGCCAGAAAATACGATTCAGAGAAGCCTGCTCGCAAATACGACAGCGAGAAACCAGCTAGAAAGTATGACTCGGAGAGACCTGCCAAGCGCTACTCCACCGAGAAGCCAGCTCGACGCTATGAATCAGAAAAGCCAGCTAAGCGTTATGAAAGCGCCGTCCCTGCCACTAAAAAACGCGAGCCAGATCGCAAGCTAGAAAAGTTTGTTTCTGAAGCAGCTCAAGGAATTCAGACTTTCCAAGAAATGGATCTACCCGAGCGACTAGTAATGGAACTAGCCAAGGGTGGAATTGCAACACCTTTCCCAATCCAGGCAGCCACCATTCCCGCAGCACTATCCGGCAGAGATGTGCTGGGAAGAGGAAAGACCGGTTCAGGTAAAACTGTTGCCTTCGGTGTTCCGCTCATCACCTTCCTGGCAAGAGCCGGTAACCAACCAAGAATTCCAAACAAGCCAAGAGCACTTGTTCTTGCACCAACCAGAGAACTGGCTGAGCAGATTGACAAAGCACTGGCCCCAATTGCCAAGAGTGTTGGCTTTTTCACCACCACCATTTATGGCGGGGTTCCGCAGTCCAAGCAGGAGCGCATTCTTGACCGCGGAGTTGACATTGCAATTGCAACTCCAGGCCGCCTAGAAGATCTAATGGAGCAGGGCGTAGTTGATCTCTCTGAAGTTGAAAGAGTCGTGATTGATGAAGCCGACCACATGGCAGAGCTTGGCTTTATTGAGCCAGTAACCAGAATCCTCACCGCCACCGGTGAATCACAGAAACTACTTTTCTCAGCAACCCTAGACAAGCAGGTTGCATCGCTTGTTAAGAAGTTCCTAACAGATCCGTTTGTTTATGAAGTGCCGGGGGAGACTGAGCAGAACCTCGATATCGAGCACCGCGTTCTAATCACAGAACCTAAGTATCGCTCCCGTGTTTTCCACCGTCTCGTTCAAGGATCCGGAAAATCAATTGTTTTCGTCCGAACCAAGCAGACCGCAGAAGCGCTTGCTCAGAGTTTGAATGACGCAGGTATTCCAACTGCCAGATTGCACGGAGACCTAAACCAGTCGCAAAGAACCAAGAACCTAGCCCGTTTCAGCGAGGGCTTCACCAGAGTTCTAATTGCAACCGACGTCGCCGCTCGCGGTATTCACGTTGACGATGTGAAGCTGGTGATCCAGGTTGATCTACCAGAGGACTACAAGACCTATCTTCACCGCGCTGGCCGAACTGGCCGCGCTGGCCGCAAGGGCATCGTGGTTTCAATTGTTCCTGCCGGCAAGACCAGAAAAATTGAAGGCATTTTGGAGCGCAGCGAAAGAAAAGCCATCTACTCAGAAGTAGTTGGAGAAGACCCGCTGCTAGCTCAACTAGCAGGACCAATTGCCCCGCCCCCAGTCCTCGACCAATTGGACTTTGGAGACAGCCGCTTTGATGGGCCAGCCAAGAGAGCTAACAAGGGAAAACCGGAGTTGCGCGGCAAGGGCCGACCAAATAAGCTACAGGGAGCCAAAGACCGCCGGTTTAGGTCAAGGTAAACCCTAGAAATCTCTTAGGTTTGCTGCGAACTACTAAGGATCACGCAAGTGATGGCCCGCGCAGGTGAGTATTAGAGCCTTTTGCTCCAGTGCCTATCTGCGCTGGGGCATTTTTTGTTTTTCCTAGCCGGCACCAATAAAAGGAGTGCCATGGCAGAGAAGAAAGAGACGGTTGCCGAGCTGAAGCAGCTATTTGCTGGCTCAAACGCAATCTATCTGACTGAATACCGCGGACTCACC
>CAEZTO010000004.1_pt1 | contig 67003 bp, 64 predicted proteins | sample 7264241 | NCBI WGS metagenome assembly CAEZTO01 (sample SAMEA6813806, study PRJEB35770) | uncultured Aquiluna sp. | biome: Freshwater; feature: Freshwater reservoir; material: water | place: Czech Republic | collected 2017-08-18 | depth 0.5m m
CCTAACGCGGCTTGATTTCTCCCCCAGAGCTTTACTTCCATACCCTCAAGAGCTACCAGAGCACTTCGGGCAGTTGCGCCAGTCCCTAGAACACCTACAGTCTTGAATTGCAAATGCTTTATTGCCTGATTGATGCCGAAGACATCCGTGTTATGTGCCACCCAACCAGACTGCGTCATAAGCAGATAGTTGGCACTAAGAGCCTTGTCAACAAATGTATCCGTAGCCTTTGCAATGCCAAGATACTGCTCTTTGAGCGGCATGGTCAGGGATAGCGCGTCAAAGCCTTCATGCGATGCAAGCCACGATTGAAGATGAGATACTTCATACTTTTCAAATGTTGCCTCAAGACCTAAGGACTTCAGGGCAGTAAGTTGAATTACTGGGGATAGTGAATGTTCGATTGGTGAACCAAGAACAGCTAGTTTTTTAGTCATCCCAACCTGGATTCTCTCTGAGCCATTTTCGATAGAGCTCAACCGCTTTCTCATGCTCCCTAAGTGTCTCTGAGAAGATCGTTTCGCCCGTGTTCAGATTAATTGAAACAAAGAAAAGATAATTTCCTGGGGCTGGATTTAGAGCTGCCTCTATCGCTAGAGATCCGGGCGAGCTGATAGGGCCAGGGGGCAAACCAGCGTAGACGTAAGTGTTATAGGGATTTTCTTCATCCGCCAATCCCTGCTGAAAAGACTTTATCGACCCTTCGTAGTAATACTTAACCGTTGGATCGGTCTGAAGAAGCATGCCTTGTTTCAGACGATTATTGAAGACAGTCGAAACCTTAAAGAAATCTTCCTTCAGTCGCGCCTCTTCTTGAATAATCGACGCGAGAGTAACCAGGTCCAAGGAATCTTCGAGGTTAACTTCGAACCTTGCCAATTCTCGAATCATTCTCTGAGTCATCTGTTCAATGACCTCGGCCGCTGTTACATCAGGTTCAAATTGATAGGTCGCGGGAAAGAGATAGCCCTCAAGAGTGGGACCAGGGAAATCCTTGTTTGCCCTTTCAATAGCTTCTTCTAGATCCTGTCTTGACAGATTTAGTTCACTAATCAGCAAGGGAATAATCTGAGCGATTTGAAACCCTTCGGGAATAGTTACAGATGAAGTTATGGGGTCCGCATTCATAAGAATCTTTAGCGCTTCTGCGCCGGGAATCTGAAGCGGAAATTCATAATGCCCGGGAAAAATCACTAGGTCTGATTGAAGCATGGGGCGATAAATTGCATCGAAACTCTTTACAACATCAGCTGCAACAAGTTTTCTTGCAACATCCTCCCCTAGGTCACCTTCTTCAATAACAATAATGACTGTTCCTTGGCCCTGGCCCGAATAATCCTCAATGGAGAATCTTGAGATCAGTGACTGAACCGCAGTGATTACAGGTTGACTCAGTGCGATGCCACCGAGAATAGCAAGCGCGAGAACAAGGGCAACCTTCATGAGCCTTCGAGATTGAGGCTTAGTGGTCTGCTGCAAGATAATCCCCCAATCTCACTCCCAAGTTGTGTTTCGAAGCTATCGCGGACTCAACAATTAACCTAGCCGCCTCTGCGTCTATGAATGACTTAGATTCTTTGGATGACTTCCCTGCTGCTCTGGAGAGTTTCAAGGAGTGGGCACTAGTTAACCGTTCGTCAATTAGGTAAACATCAAGCCCGGTGTGCTCCGCTACGGCAGAAGCAAATTGCACAGCCGATTTAGTTGAATTGCTTTCTTGGCCAGATAGAGAAAGGGGCAGGCCGACATAGATTCGTTCTGCACCTTTTTCGATACACAGTTCTTCAATTCGTTCGAGGCTTGAGTCTGCGGGGCAGGATTCAATTCCAAGAGCAAGCTCCCCCTGCCCAAGCGCTAAGCCAACGCGACTGAGGCCCGGGTCAACGCCGATGCAAATCAAGAAATAAGGCCCTTTGCAGCGTCTATTGCTTTTTGAATCTTTGAAATGTTGACACCGCCAGCTTGGGCAAAATCGGCCTTACCCCCGCCGCCACCGCCAAGTACAGCTGCAGCGCTCTTAGCTAGATTGCCGGCATTCATCAAAGATTGTGCTTCTTGGCCAAGCCCCACCATCACAATGGGCTTTTGATCAATGAGTGCTCCCAGAATGACCGCACTCTTGCTGCCGAGTTGATTACGAGCTGCTAGCACTACTTGCCTCAGCAGATCAGCGCTATCAATGTCGCTCAACAGTTTGGTAAGAACTGTGAATGAACCAATCGAACTTGCCTCGCCCAGGTATGAACTTATTTCGGACAATGCCTTCTTTGAACGCAGATCATCGAGTTGTTTCTGGGTTGAGCGAAGAAGTTCCAGAGAATCAGTAAAGCGAGACTCTAGTTCGTTCAGCGGAACCTTGAGTTCAGCGGTCAACCGTCGAAGAATTGAACGCTCTGCAACAAGAGTTCTTAGAGCTTCAATGCCAACCTCTGCTTCAATGCGTCTAATGCCAGAACCCACCGAAGATTCCCCAGTAAGTGTTACTAGGCCAATTTGACTCGTCCTTGAAACGTGGGTGCCACCACATAACTCCCTCGACCAAGGGCCACCAACTTGAACGACACGAACTAATTCATCGTAAGTTTCTCCGAATAGAGCAATGGCGCCCCAGTCCTTAGCATCAGGCAATGACATAAATTCAGCACTCACGGCTAAATCAGATCTAATTGCAAGATTAGAAACTTCTTCGATTTCGCTCTTGGTGGCATCGGAAAGAGCCTCGCCCCAAGCAAAATCGAGACGCATGTAGCCTGGTTTGTTATACGAACCTGACTGCAAGGCGTTCGGCCCTAATACCTGTCGCAGAGCAGCGTGGATAACGTGGGTAGCACTGTGAGCCTGGCACGCTCCGACTCGCCAATCCTGATTAACCCGGGTTTCGACGAGTTGTTCTTTGTTCACGGTCCCACTGACTACGCGTACCCTATGAGAGAACAAACCCTTAACAGGTTTTTGAACATCCAACACCTCAAGCACAACTGTGCCGGCAACTATTTGACCAGCATCAGCAATCTGCCCACCTGATTCGGCATAAAGAGTTGTGCTGTCCAGGATTACTTCTCCAAGTTGACCCTGGTGTAGTTCACTAACGGCCTGCCCGTCATGAATCAAACCGATTACTTTGGCCTCAGCCTCCAGTTTTTCATACCCCAGAAAACGGGTTTCCCCCAGGCTGCGGAAATCACTGTAAACATCGAGATTTGTACTTGCTCTCTTGCTCTTTGCATCAAGCTTGGCCCGATCGCGCTGTGCCTTCATAAGTTCATCGAACTTGGATCGATCGACTCTCTTGCCCTGTTCTTGAGCAATTTCAATCGTAAGGTCGATAGGAAATCCGTAGGTGTCATGAAGCAAGAAAGCTATTTCGCCAGAAAGTTCTGACTTGGTCTTAGCAAGCTCCTCTTCAAGGACCTGGCTTCCGGCGTCGAGTGTCTTCCTGAATCCGTTCTCCTCAGCAAGCGCGGCCCTTAGCACCCGATCAAAGCTCTCCTCTAGTTCGGGATATGCTTCGGCCATTGCATTCTTGCTAGCGGTGAACAATCTCTCAAAACAGGGTTGCTCGATTCCCAGGAGTCTTAGAGCTCGAACGGATCTCCTTAGTAGTCTGCGTAAAACATAACCTCGGCCCTCATTTGATGGTGTAACACCATCACTCATTAACATCAGAGCTGAGCGAATGTGGTCCGCTATAACTCGCATCCTGACGTCGTCATCCGTGTTTGCCCCGTACTTTTTTCCACTTAATTCACTTGCAATATCAATTAGAGGTCGAACCTGGTCAATCTCGTAAATGTTTTCAACACCCTGGAGAAGAAAAGCTACTCTCTCGAGACCCATGCCTGTATCTATGTTCTTCTTGGGCAAATCCCCGAGAATTGGGAAGTCTTCCTTTGCTCCACCGTCACCGCGTTCATACTGCATGAACACCAAATTCCAAATTTCGATGTAGCGATCCTCGTCAGCCTCTGGCCCACCCTCGCGACCGTAAGCAGGTCCTCGATCGAAATATATTTCTGAGCACGGCCCGGCAGGACCACGCTGACCAGTTGACCAGTAGTTGTCCTTCATTCCTCGCTTTTGGATGCGATCACGTGGAACAGATGTCTGCTCTAACCAATATCCGATGGACTCATCGTCATCTTCATAAACGGTTGCCCATAACTTTTCAGGGTCAAAACCCAACCCCCCATTTTCAACAGGCGAAGTTAGAAGCTCCCACGCGTATGCGATGGCTTCTTTTTTGAAGTAGTCGCCAAATGAGAAATTTCCATTCATTTGAAAGAAGGTGCCGTGGCGAGTGGTCTTGCCAACTTCTTCAATGTCTAAGGTCCTTACGCACTTCTGCACAGATGTTGCTCTGTCATAAGGGGCTGGTAGCACACCGGTCATGTACGGGATAAAAGGAACCATCCCTGCAACCGTGAACATTAGGTTCGGATCCTGGCTAATCAGAGACGCACTAGGTACAACTGTGTGATTCTTCGACTCGAAGAACTCAAGCCATCGCCGCTTGATTTCAGCGGTCTTCATTTACTGCTTCTTGGTCGAAGGTCTTGATTTGGGTTTGTTGAGTTCAGCTTCGCGCTCTTTGTAGCCGTCCGCCACAGCGTTGCCAAACTCCTTTGCAGCACCAATTAGCTCTTCTGTCGCAGCTTTGACCTGGGGGTTGTCTTTAGCCTGAACAGCAGCAAACGCACCCAAGCCTAGGCCTACAACAAACCAACTTAATCTAGACATTTACTTCCTGCGCTTTCCGAGAATGGATGTGAAGCCTTGCAATACCCCAACAAGTTTAGTTATGGGAGCTCCAACTGAAGATGTGAAAACGGCGACTAGCGAGTTGATGTTCTCCGTAACCTGCTCGACGTCTGCCGTGATGTTGTCAATTCGCTTCAGTTGCTTATTTGCCTCTGAGAGCGTTGTTTTGGCTTCACCTAACATTGGTTCAAATTCCGCGTTAAAGATTTGAACTGTACGAGTTGTTTCGTCAATTAGGCGACTGAGCTTGATCAAGGGCAGAGCAAGCATTAGCACCAGCAGCAGCAATGCGCCGCTGATGATGACTACTGCTAGATCGCCGGCAGACAAACTAATTACCTCGCTGCGTAATACTCAACCACCAGCTGTACTTCACAAATCACTGGTACTTCAGCACGCTTTGGTCGACGGACCAAAGTAGCCTGCAATTTGTCTAGCTGAACGGATAGGTACTCAGGGGTTGCGGCATTAACATCGGCGTGACCACCGGCTGCAGCAACTTGGAAGGGCTCGGTCTTCTCGCTCTTGTCATGAACATGAATCATCTGACCTGGCTTAACACGGAAAGATGGGCGGTCAACACGCGCTCCATCTACAAGTATGTGGCGGTGAACTACCATCTGGCGAGCTTGCGCCATTGTTCTAGCGAATCCAGAACGCAGGACAAGAGCGTCCAAGCGCATCTCTAGCAACTCAACCAAATTTTCACCGGTCAAACCATCTGTGCGCTTTGCTTCTTGGAAAGTCTTCCTTAGCTGTGCTTCTCTAATTCCGTATTGAGCACGTAGGCGCTGCTTTTCGCGCAGACGAACAGCAAAGTCAGAATCTGATTTACGCTTGGTGCGGCCATGCTGACCGGGAGCATATGCACGCTTCTGCATGTACTTTCCAGCCTTTGGGGTTAGAGCAATCCCGAGCGCGCGTGATAGACGCGTCTTGCTTCGGGTTCTAGTTGTCTTAGACAAGCAAATACCTCTCAATTAGTTTCATTGGATTGTGTCGGGTCTCCAGCCGCTGAGCCCGGGCAACCTCGAAATTCTAGCAGGGGCTTTGGTGGCTTGTCACTCCCCCGATAGTGCTTTGCGTATGGCTCTTAGACGCTCCGCGAGGGTCTTCTCATAGCCAATCTCACCAGGATTGAAGAGGCCTTTGGCTTCCGAATAGTGCTGCTTGACAATGCCTGCGGGGAAATCATGGGGATAGATGTATCCGATTGCGCCGGTGGATCTCAAGGGAGCAGGCACGGCAGGTGCGAACCCGTCCTTCACCTGGGCAATTGCCTTATCAATAGCCAGGTAAACCGAGTTCGATTTAGGTGCAAGGGATAGGTAAACCGTTGCCTCGGCAAGGGGAATTCGACCTTCTGGCATTCCTATTTTCTCTACAACCGAAGCAGCCGCTTCTGCAATCACAAGGGCATTCGGATCGGCTAATCCAATGTCTTCAGCAGCCAGAATCATTAATCTTCGAGCGATGAACCTGGGGTCTTCGCCTCCCACGATCATTCTCGCAAGATAGTGCAGTGCCGAGTCTGCATCCGATCCTCTTATTGATTTAATGAAAGCGCTGATGGTGTCGTAGTGCGAATCTCCACCGTCGTCATAAGCGAGCGCGTTCTGACTGACTGCCTTAACAATTTCTAGAGAAATCTGTTGGTTTGTTGAATTTGCGCTGGCTTCTAACAGAGAAAGTGCTCTTCTGGCGTCACCTGCAGAGATGCGAGCTATGAAATCAATTGCCTCTTCAGAAAACTTCGAGCTCTTGAGGAGGTAGTCAACATCCACAGCTCTCAGGAGTAATTGTTTTATGTCAGATTCTTCTAGAGGCTTCAGAGCAATGACGAGTGAACGAGAGATCAAAGGCTTGACAACGCTAAATGACGGGTTCTCGGTAGTTGCGGCAACGAGTGTTATTACCCCCGACTCAACAGCTCCTAATAAAGCGTCCTGCTGCGACTTGCTGAAGCGATGAATCTCATCAAGAAAAAGAACGGTCTGTTTTTCAAATGTCTGCAAGTCGGTTTTGGCGCGGTCAATTACTTCTCGAACTTGAGAGACAGAGGCACTTATTGCACTGAGCTCAACGAAACGAGCCTTGCTGCTACTTGCAATGAGGCGAGCGATTGTGGTTTTGCCACTTCCAGGTGGCCCCCAAAGGATGATTGAGCTCAAACCCCGATTGAAGTCTCCGTTTACAAGCCTTGCGAGTGGGCCTCCCGGCTTTATTGCAGCATCTTGACCGACCACCTGTTCAAGGGAAGTAGGTCTTAGTCTTTCTGGTAGCGGGGAAACCACAAGTTGATTCTAGGCACTCTAGAATGGCAGCTCGGAAGGCATATCTAATGAAAAAAGACGACAAGCTATCGAGCTACCAGGCAAAACAAGACCTGATCAAAGGCAGAAAATCAATTGCGTCCAAGGACAATCGAATAGCTATCCTTGCTGCGGCTGCAGCACTTGCAATAGCTTTCGCCGCCCAGACTGTCTACTTCAATCTTGGACCTGGCAGTGTTTCGGCTGATCAGGCTTCCAACGAGGAACCGACCGAGGATTCGACTTCGGAGAATTCGCTACCCTCCCCTGACTTGGCAGAGGGGCGCGTCTGGAACAGCACAGTTGAACTGAACGGCTCTGCAATCAACCTAGAACTCGATGGCGTAAACGCCCCGCAAGCTGTTGCTAACTTCGTATCACTTAGCCGCGCTGGCTATTTCGAGGGTGTCGCCTGTCATCGACTAGTCACACAAGGAATCTATGTCCTGCAATGCGGCGACCCCATCGGAGATGGAACTGGTGGGCCCGGTTACAATTTCGGACCAATTGAAAACGCACCGGCAGATGATCTGTATTCGGAAGGCGTCTTGGCAATGGCCAGACGCGGAGGTGATGGAAATTCAATGGGAAGCCAGTTCTTCATCGTCTACAAAGACTCTGTTATCCCATCCGATCAGGCCGGCGGCTACACAGTGTTTGGACGCGTAACTGGCGGATTGGACACAATCCAGGCAATTGCGGCTCAGGGCACAGAAGATGGCTCCTCAGACGGCAGACCATCTACTGAGGTCAAGTTAGGCAATGTTTCGGTAGAGTAAAAAGTCGCGAAATCAGGAGAGAACTTGAGCGCTAATGAATTTGGTCGAGTAGACGAGAAAAACTCTGTTTATTTGAAAGATCAAGGCACCGAACGCCTGGTTGGTCAATACCCAGATGTCTCAGCCGACGAGGCCATCGCCTTCTTCATTAGAAAGTTCGAAGATCTAGAGGCCCAAGTCAGAATACTTGAGCAAAGAATTGCCAATGGAATCACTGACGCGAAAAGCTTGAAAGCCGCTCACTCAACTCTCAACAAGGAAGTTACTGAGCCAAAGGGCGTTGGAAACTACGAAAATCTTCGACAAAGACTTTCGAAACTCGCACCTGCAATAGAAGATGCTGCAGCTAAAGCAAACGAAGCACGTGAAAAAGCTGTCGCTATTGCCTTGGAGGAAAAAGAGAAGATAGCCAAAAGAGCTGAGGAATTGGTAAGCAACCTCGGATCTGTTAACTGGAAGAAATCTGGCGAGGAAATGGCTGAACTGTTCGCCAAGTGGCAGCAGCTCCAAAAAGACAGCCCCAAAATAGCGAAGTCCATTACGGATCCAATCTGGAAGAGATATTCGCAAGCGAGAGCGCAATTTGAGTCAGGCAAACGCAAGTACTTTGCCTTGCAAGACGCCAAGTTCAAGGAAGCTAAAAAACTTAAAGCAGACTTGACTAAGAAAGCCGAAGGCTTGGCAGACAAGGGTGCTGCCGCAGCCGCCGAGTACAAAAAACTGCAGGCTGAATGGAAAAAGGCTGGCAAGGCCGGAAAGATTGAAGAAAAGCTCTGGGAAACATTCCGGGCTGCTGGGGACAAGATTTTCGAGAAGAAGAAAGAACTCGACGAAAAGCTAGCCACATCACACGCGGAGAACTTAACTGCCAAGCAGGCTCTCCTGATTGAGGCTGAAGCAATTCCATTGTCCGACCTAAAGGCAGCAAGATCAAAGCTTGCTCAAATTCAAAACAAATGGTCAAAAATTGGACACGTTCCAAAGGACCAAGTTAAGAACATCGAGGGACGTCTCCGCCAGATCGAATCCAAAATCTCTGAGGCAGAGAGGGAGGCTTGGCAAAGATCTGACCCTGCGGCTAAGGCTCGCAGTAATGCATTTGTGGAGCAGCTGGAGAAGGCAATTTCCAAATTGGAAAAAGAGCTTTCATCTGCCCCAGACAACAAAAAGAAAGAAATCCAGGATCAAATTGAATCCAGGCGCCAGCTTTTGGTCGCAGCACAGAATGCGGTCGACTAAGCACCCTTGACGCGATAGACGTCATAGACGTTATCGATGCGCCTGACTTGATTGAGTAAATGATCTAGGTGCGATGGGTCAGCCATTTCAAAAACAAACCTGCTCAGCGCGACCCTGTCACGACCTGTGGAAACTGTGGCACTAAGAATGTTTACGTGATTTTCGGTCAGGACTCTAGTTACATCGGATAGCAAACCACTTCGATCCAGCGCCTCAACCTGGATCTGCACCATGAAGACACCTCTTGAGTCTTCGGACCACGACACGTCGACAATGCGTTCTTGACGCAAACTAGTTACGTTCTTGCAGTCTCCACGGTGCACGGAAACTCCATCGCCGCGAGTAATAAAGCCGATTATCGGATCTCCAGGAACTGGAGTGCAACACCGCGCCATTTTGGTCATAACATCAGCAGAACCCTTTACCAAAACGCCCTGGTTGGGGTTGCGAGGTCCCCGCAGAGACTTGGGTACCTGGATGGGGATCTCTTCAGTTTCAGGCTCGCTAATCCCCTGGAGTAGCTTGAGCCTTTCGATGACACTCGATGCTGACACCTGCCCTTGGCCAATCATGCTAAACAGGCTGTTCGAGTCAGTAAGGCGCAGATCTTGGGCAACTTGTTCTAACAAGTCGGAATTGATCAAGGATTGGATTGGTAATCCTTGCCTCCTGAGCGCGCGGACTAAAGATTCCTTACCCTCCTCAGATGAATGCTCTTTTCGCTCTTGAGTGAACCAGTGCTTGATTTTCGCTCGAGCTCTCGGGCTGGCAACAAAGCTCAGCCAATCCTTACTGGGGCTTGCTGTATTTGACTTTGAGGTCAGAACCTCAACCACATCCCCAGCCTGCAGTTTTGTCTCCAACGGAACCAGTCTTCCGTTGACTTTTGCTCCAATTGTTTTGTGACCGACCTCAGTGTGAACAGCGTAGGCGAAATCAATCGGTGTTGATCCAGCAGAAAGGCCAATCACACGGCCTTTCGGGGTGAAAACATAAAGCTCCTTGGCACCAATCTCGAAGCGGAGATTATCTAAAAACTCTCCTGGATCGGCTGTTTCTTCCTGCCAATCACTTAGCTGTTTAAGCCAAGCCAAGTCGACTTCCCTCTCGGGCTCTTTAGATGATCCTTGCTTGTATTTCCAGTGAGCGGCGACACCGTACTCAGCTCGTTGATGCATGTCCTGAGTTCGAATCTGTATTTCAACTGCGCGGCCCTCTGGCCCCAGGACGGTTGTATGCAGAGATTGATAAAGATTGAACTTGGGCATTGCAATGTAATCCTTGAAACGACCAGGCAGCGGTGACCAACGAGCATGAATAGCTCCAAGTGCTGCATAGCAATCACGGACAGTAGGAACGATGACCCTAATTCCGACCAGGTCGTAGATATCCTCGAATTCCCGTCCTTTCAGTACCATCTTTTGATAAATCGAGTAGTACTGCTTAGGTCTTCCCTCCAACCTGGCCTTCACTCGCGCTTCGCGAAGTTCGTTTTCAATTTCCTCGCTGACGGTCTCTGTGTATTCGCTTCTAAGTGGGTTGCGCTGCTTTACCAGTGAAACAATTTCCTCGTAAACCTTCGGATACAAAACCGAAAAGCTGATGTCTTCTAGCTCGCTCTTGATTGTTGCAATTCCTAGTCGGTGAGCTAGTGGGGCATAAATTTCTAGAGTCTCCTGAGCTTTGCGTCTGGCGGATTCTGGCTCCACGAAGCCCCAAGTTCTGGCGTTGTGTAAGCGGTCCGCAAGCTTGATCACAAGCACTCGAACATCCTTGCTCATGGCAACAACCATTTTTCGCATTGTTTCTGCTTGTGCTGTGTCACCAAATTTCATTTTGTCTAGCTTTGTGACGCCATCAACAAGTAGACCCACCTCTTCGCCAAACTCTTGTCTTAAAAGATCAATTGAATAATCTGTGTCTTCAACGGTGTCGTGTAGCAAGGCGGCCGCAATCGTTGCGGGCCCCGAGCCAAGATCGGCAAGAATTCTCGCCACGGCTAGCGGATGGGTTATGTAATCTTCTCCAGATTTGCGCTTTTGACCCTCGTGGTATTTTTCAGCAGTTTTATAGGCGCGCTCGATCATGCTGGAATCAGACTTGGGATGATTCTGGCGCACCGTCCGAATCAGTTCCGCTAGATCCTCACTGAGGGCACCTGATGCTTTAGTGAAGATCCAAGGAAGCCTTGAGCGAAGCGAACTTGCCAAACTGTCCGACATCTCTAGCTCCTTGAATTGGGTAGAGAGAAGTCTATTGGCGAGAAGCTAGAACCTTGTCTGCTGCAGCCTTCAAAGCAGGCTCACGCTCGCGTAAGTGCACGTATATCGGGGCAGCTAGGAACACAGACGAGTAGGTTCCCACGATTGTTCCCACGAATAGAGCAAGCGAGATGTCTCTTAGGGTTCCTGCGCCAAGCAGAATCGAACCTATGAACAAGATCGCCGCTACTGGCAATACAGATACAACCGAGGTGTTTATTGACCTCACCAGAGTTTGATTGACAGCCAAGTTGACAGCCTCACCAAATGTGCGGGTTTCAGACAGCTCGACGCCTAGCGTGTTCTCACGAACTTTATCGAAAACAACAACGGTGTCATAAAGCGAGTAAGCCAGAATCGTCAAAAATCCAATTACAGCGGCTGGCGTAACCTCAAAACCAACACCGGCATAAACACCAATAGTGAAAATAAGGTCATGAGCAAGGGCAAGCAGGGCCGCTGCACTCATCTTCCACGATCGGAAGTAAAACGCCATTAAGAGAGAGACAATCCCAAGAAACACAAACAAACCGATAAGTGCCTGCCGAGTAATCTCCGCACCCCAATTCGGCCCAATAAAGCTTGATGCCACTAACGATGAATCCATGTTGAAAGCCTCAGCAAGGGCAAGTCGCACAGCTTCAGACTGTTCGTCCTCCAACTGCTGAGTTTGGATTCTCAGGTCTTCAGCCCCGACTGTTGTCACCGAGACCTGAGCACCTGGAACGATTGACTGAACTGCGTCTACGGCTACGGATTGTTGAAGCGACTGTGAATTCGTGAGTCTGAATTCGCTACCGCCCCGGAACTCAATCCCGAAATTAAATCCACCTCTTAACACTGGAAGGGCAACGGAAAGAATCACCACTACCGCGGCAATCGCGTACCAGATCTTTCGCTTGCCTACAAAATCAATAGACCGCTCGCCCGAGTAGAGCCTGTTACCAAATTCGCGCATCCTACTCATTGTTCTCCTTGCCCTGCAGCGCTTTTCGCTCAGCAATGGTCTGTCGAATCTCTGCCTGTTTAGAGCTCTTCTTCAACTTAGTTTCAGGAACAGAAGTTGAGAATCTAAATTCACCGCGGCCCTTGTAGGACGCCTCCTGAGCGGAGAGATCGAAACCAGAGAATCGGTGTCCAGATGCGAAGAATTTGTTTCTTGCAAGCAACTGGACTAGAGGGTGAGTAAAGAGAGTGACCAAAATAATGTTGATTAGGGTTGTCAGTCCCAGAGTAAACGCAAAACCTCGAACTGCCGAGCTTGTCAGAACATACAGAATTACCGCGGCTGAGAAGCTAACAGCGTTGGAAGCAAGAATGGTTCTCAAGGCTCTCTTCCAGCCAGCTTCAACAGCCACTTCAAGGCTCTTACCCTCGCGAAGCTCATCTCGAATTCTTTCAAAGTAAACAATGAATGAGTCAGCTGTGATACCCACAGAGATGATCAAGCCTGCGACACCGGCCAGCGAGAGTCGGTATCCCTGTCTCCAAGACAGGAAGGCAACAAAGAGGTAAACCAGCAAGGCAGCCATGACGAGAGAGCCTAGAACCACAGTCGCAAGACCTCGATATTGAATCGTCATGTAAACCATCACAAGGCCGAAACCAATGAGACCAGCTATGAATCCTGCTTGGAGTGAGTCTTCACCAAGAGTGGCGGAGATGTTCTCCTGGCTCTGAACTTCAAATCCAATTGGCAGAGCACCATACTTCAGCTGGTCAGCAAGAATGGTGGAGGATTCCTGGGTGAAGTTTCCGGTGATTTGAGCTTGCCCGTTGGTGATCACTGCTTGAGTTGCAGGTGCAGTAATGATGTAGCCATCCAGGACAATTGCAAATTGGTTCTGTGGAGTTGTTAGTCCAAAAAGCCTTGAAGTTACATTGCCAAAGGCAGTTGTGCCCTCAGCATCGAATTCAAGGTTGACTGCCCACGTGTTCGTGCTAGCGCCAGTTTGAGTAGTAATAGTTCCAGAGAAAGCATCAGCGATGTTCTCACCACGAACTTCGACAGGCCCAAGAATGTATTTGTTAAACAGAAAATCGTCACAAGTGACCAAAGGCTTGGTTGGATCATCAACCTGACCAGGCGACCTAAATGGCTGCGAGCAATCAAGTTGATCAAAGTCCTTCTGTACTTTTTCCGTTATCCAAGCCAAATCTGAACCACTGGTGGGAGGCGTGGCTGGAGTGTCATTAAGAGTGGAAGTATCAACAAGTTCGGTTCCCTCCGCAAGTGGAGTCGACTGCGCTGTTGTTAGAACGGGACGAAACTCCAGCAGAGCCGAGGCTTTGATTAGCTGCAGAGTGTTTGCATCAGGAGTTCCTGGAATAGAGACCACAATGTTTTCATTGCCCTGGACGGTAACTGTCGCCTCACCTACGCCCGAGCCGTCAATTCTTTGACGGATGATTTCAACTGCTTGATTGAGCTGTTCCAGCGATGCTGCTTCGCCATCGGCGATTGAGGGCGTCAAGATAAGTTGAGTACCGCCTTGAAGATCCAAAGCTAACTCGGGCAGAAAGGTTGCTCCGGGTTGAGCGGTTACTGTTCCCCATGTGATCAAAGCTGCAAAAAAGGCAGCAATTCCACCTACCCACGAAAGTTTTCGGCGAGCTGATTTAACGGTTGTACTCTCTGCCAAGTTCCTACTTCTCCCCCGCTGAAATTACCTTGCCAACGGCCCCGCGAACAACGCGCAACTTGCTTCCGGCGGATTCAATTTCAACTTCGTCATCGGACAGGCTGACAATCTTGCCCTTTATTCCAGCATGCAGGATTACCTCGGAGCCGACAGTTAGCGAGCCTTGCATTAGCTCGATCTCCTTGCGGCGTCTTCGATTCTGCATGATTAGAAGAACAATCAACAGAGTCAGAACGGCAAATAACAGAATGTCGAAGGTCAAAAGTTTTCCTTACCGAATGGTCCCCCGAAATTATAGGCGCAAAACCGCCCATACCCCTAGGAAGCGAGGTGTTCCAAGCCGGTTTGTGTGATTTCTCGGCCTCTAGCTGTCCTCGCTAGCAGCCCTGATCGAATCAAGAAGGGCTCAATCACAGACTCGATGGTCTCTGGTTCTTCCCCTAGGGCCACGGCCAAAGTCGATAGCCCTACGGGCTTCGCATTGAACTTGCCAGCTAACAAACCCAAGAGCTCCCGATCTACTCGGTCGAGACCTCTTCCATCAACACCAAACAGTTCCATAGATTCAATGACAGTCTGCTCAGAGATCTCGGGGTGACCATTAACAGCCGCAAAATCACGAACTCTTCTCAAAAGACGATTGGCAATTCTAGGTGTACCTCGAGAACGACTAGCTAGTTCAGAGACAGCTGCCTGACCAATTGTGAAACCTAACCGAACAGCTGATCGATTGATTACCTCTGATAGCTCAGATTCGTCGTAAAACTCAAGAAAAGCTGTAAATCCAAATCGATCCCGCAAGGGTGTTGGCAACATTCCGCTTCTAGTAGTGGCCCCAACCAAAGTAAAGGGAGCGATGTCCAAAGATATAGAACTTGCTCCCGGCCCCTTACCAACCATTACGTCAACTCGGAAATCCTCCATCGCTAGATAGAGCATCTCCTCCGCCGAACGGGACAGTCTATGAATTTCGTCAATGAAGAGAACATCGCCGTTTTCTAAGGAAGATAGAACCGCTGCCAAATCTCCGGCTGACTGAATGGCAGGACCAGATGTAAGTCGAAGACTCCGTTCTGATTCATGAGCAACAATCATGGCCAACGTTGTTTTTCCAAGCCCAGGTGGACCAGCTAGCAGCATGTGGTCTGCTGTTCGACCATCAATCTTTGCGGCCTTAATAATGAGTGACACCTGGGAGACAACTTTGGATTGACCAACAAACTCACTGAGATTAGCCGGCCTCAATCGCGCATCGAGCTCTCTATCCTCGTTTTCGAGCATCACTAACCACGCTCGCTTATGATTTTCAGCGCAGCCTTCAGCATTTCGGACTCAGAAAGCTTTGTGTCAAGTTTCGACAGGGCTGAGCGGGCTATTGATTCATCCGTACCTAATTGCTTGAGTGCCAGTAAAACCCTGTGAGCCGTCGGACTGACAACCAACTGAGTTTTGCCTGTAAGAGAAATCAAAATTAGCTTCGCCGTTTTGGGCCCGATACCGGAGATGTTCCTGAAAACTTGTTCATCTTGATTTGAAATTGCAGCTGAAAAAGTCTCTGGATCAAGACCTGAAATAACCGTCATAGCTAACTTGGGCCCAATACCAGAAACGGAACATAGAAGGTCAAACTGCTCCCTCTCTAGCCGGGTGGTAAAACCAAAGAGCGAAATGTCGTCCTCTCGAACAATCATTCTGGTATGTAAGGTCGTCTCAAGACCTTCAGAAAGATGCATTAGGTGTCTCGGAGCGACAGCAACCTCAAACCCAACGCCTGCCACTGAAACTGTGACAGATTCTGTGCCTAGCTCAAGCACTCGTCCACTGAGAATGGATATCACAGCCCTAACCTAGCTTTCGCTTTGCGGCTTTCGTCGCTGCAACCCACTTAATGCGGGCTGGAGTTGAAGCTATTTGCGATTTATTGCCCGCACAGATTGCCACAGCGAGAGCATCAGCGACATCGGCGGGTTTTGGGGTTTCCTTCAATTTCAAAATGGCAGTCACCATTTGAGCGACCTGAGCTTTGCTCGCCCTGCCGTGCCCAGCAACGGCCGCCTTGACTTCACTCGGGGTAAAGAACTCAACTGGAATACTGTGCCGATACGCGATTGCCATAAGAGCTCCTGAGATTTGAGCAACTCCCATTACAGACCGCAGATTTGCCTGCGCAAATACCCTCTCGAGCGCAATTAGTGCTGGTTTGTGTTTTTCAACAAGAACCTCAAGTTCATGAGCGATTTTGCCAACTCTGGACGCGGGATCCTCATCCGGACTTGATTGAAACATTCCGTGGAGAACCGATTTGTTAGCTTCAACCAAGGCAAAGCCACACCGGGTTAAGCCCGGGTCAACACCTAGGATCAATGCCATTGCTAGCTCAATTGAGCGAGAACGTCGCTACTTAGATCCATGTTTGTATAGACCTCCTGCACATCGTCGAGGTCTTCCAGGGCTTCGACTAATTTGATGTTCTTTTCCGCGGTGTCTTTGTCGGCATTTATTTTTAGTGAAGAGACGAACTCAACATCGGCACTTTCGTAATCCAAACCTGCAGACTGCAGCGCTTCACGAAGTGCTGTCAAAGCGCTTGCCTCGCAAGTGATTACATAGCCATCCCCAGTTGCAGCGATATCGTCAATTGGGTGCTCCAGCGTCGCTTCCAAGATCGCATCCTCTGAGACGCCATCAGAAACTACAATCACGCCTTTTCGAGAAAATTGATATGAAACCGATCCCGGGTCAGCCAGGTTGCCTGAATTCTTTGTGAAGGCTAAACGAACTTCGGCCGCTGCCCTGTTTTTATTGTCCGTAAGGCATTCAACGAGAATTGCGACTCCGCCTGACCCGTAGCCCTCGTAAAGAATGTTCTGGTAATCCGCGCCTTCTCCGTTTGCGCCAGAACCGCGCTTTACTGCTCGTTCGATGTTGTCGTTTGGAACTGAGTTTTTTCGGGCCTTATAGACCGCGTCGTAAAGAGTTGGGTTGCCTTCGATGTCTGGTCCCCCATTACGTGCAGCAACCTCGATGTTGCGAATCAGCTTCGCCCATAACTTGGCGCGTCTGGCATCGTTGGCAGCCTTTTTGTGCTTGGTGGTTGCCCATTTAGAGTGACCTGACATAGTGAACCTAAACTATCGCTTTCCTGAGACTAAATTGCATCCAGAAACAGCCTGTGTAGAACTTTTGCACCCGTTAGCTCTGGATGAAAACTTGCCCCAAAGATTTTGCCATGTTGAATGGCCACCGGGTCGCCATCTAGGGTTGCGAGCACGCGAGTAGGTCCTGAATCAAGAATTCTTGGAGCTCTTATAAAGGCAACGTTCTCTCGCTCCCCTGAGATCTCAATCTCTGCCTCAAAGCTATGAGTTTGACCCCCATACGCATTTCTCGAAACTCTAATGGGCAATCCGCCAATCAACTCTTGATCCGGAAGCTTTCCATCTACCTCATCACTAAGAAGAATCAGTCCCGCACAGGTTCCTAAAACAGGTTTATTGCGAACAAATTGCCGGACGGACTCCATGAGCTCAAATGCGACAAGAAGTTTCGAAATTGCCGTGGACTCGCCACCTGGAATAACTAAAGCATCTGCTCTATCGAGATCATTCTTAGTTTTGACACTAATGGAGGTAAAACCAAGAGAATCAATCAGGTTGATGTGTTCGCGAACATCACCCTGCAACGCGAGAACGCCGACTGTCAATTACCAGCCACGCTCCGCAAGTCTGTGTGGCGCGGGCAAATCGTTAACGTTAATTCCAACCATCGCCTCACCTAAGCCTCGAGAAGCTTCAGCTACAACCTTCGGATCATTGAAGTGAGTCGTTGCCTTAACGATGGCAGCCGCTCGTTTTGCCGGGTCTCCGGATTTAAAGATTCCAGATCCAACGAAAACACCATCAGCACCTAGTTGCATCATCAGCGCTGCGTCGGCAGGGGTAGCAATACCACCGGCAACAAACATGACTACCGGCAGTTTTCCGGTAGCGGCGACTTCCTTTACTAACTGATACGGTGCCTGAAGTTCTTTAGCCGCAACATAGAGTTCGTCTTCGCTTCTCGAGCTTAGGTGAGCAATCTCGCCGCGAATGGTGCGAATGTGCTTCATAGCTTCCGAAACATCACCGGTGCCGGCTTCTCCCTTTGAGCGAATCATCGCCGCACCCTCAGTTAGTCTCCGCAAAGCTTCACCGAGATTGGTTGCACCACAGACAAAGGGAACTTTGAACTTCCACTTGTCTATGTGATTCACATAATCAGCTGGAGATAAAACTTCGGATTCGTCGATGTAATCAACATCTAGAGCCTCCAGAATTTGAGCCTCTACAAAATGGCCGATTCGAGCTTTAGCCATAACCGGAATTGAAACTGACTTGATGATCTGTTCGATGAGGTCAGGGTCGCTCATTCTGGCCACTCCACCCTGTGCACGAATGTCGGCTGGCACGCGCTCTAGCGCCATAACAGCAACCGCGCCAGCGTCTTCTGCGATCTTGGCCTGGTCGGCAGTAACCACATCCATGATGACGCCGCCCTTTAGCATTTCCGCGAGGCCGCGCTTAACTAAATCAGTTCCTTCAATTTTTGGGTTTGACATGTCTCAATCCTAAGCTCAGCTGACCCAGTTAGAAGCCAGGGTTTGCTGCATCTGGCCAAGCAGGATGGGCATGGCCTTGGTTTGGGCAATAATCGGGAAGAAATTTGAATCGTTGCGCCACCTAGGAACGATGTGCTGGTGCAGATGTGAGGCAATTCCAGCTCCTGCAACTTCTCCTTGATTCATGCCTAGATTGAAGCCATGCACTTTTGAGACGCTGGCAAGTGTCTTCATAGCTTGCTGCGTAAGAAGGCCCATTTCGGCAACTTCTTCCTCGGTGGCTTTGTCGTAGGTGTCAAAGTGTCGATAGGGGCAAATCAGCAAGTGGCCGGGATTGTAAGGAAAAAGATTCAGCAAAACAAAGCAGGTCTTTCCTTGCCGCACCACTAAACCATCTTCGGGTGACTTCTTAGGTGCGGCGCAAAATGGACAATCCTCGTCAGCTGGCTGCTGATGCTCGCGAAGATACACCAGTCGATGAGGTGTCCAGAGTCGCTCGAATCCGTCTTGCATGTCCGAAAAGTCAGACAGAAAGTCGTTCACCTAAACCTGCTTCTTTTCACTGATTGCATCCAGAATCAAGGCTTGCGCCTGGTTTAGAGAAATGTCGTTTTCTTGACGGCCGTCTCTATACCTAAAGCTGACTGTCCGGTTTGAAACATCGCGATCGCCGGCAAGGACAATGAACGGGACCTTGGCAAGAGTATGGTCTCGAATCTTTTTCTGCATGCGGTTGTCACTGCGGTCAATCTGAATCCTCACTCCCTTTTTTCTTAGCTGCTCTGCGAATTCTTCAAGATACCCTGCAAAATCATCAGCTATCGGAACTCCAACTACTTGAACAGGTGCTAGCCATGGTGGGAAATGACCCGCGTAGTGCTCTGTCAAAACTCCAAAGAACCTTTCGATTGAACCAAACAGCGCACGATGGATCATGATTGGCCGATGCCTTTCGCCATCACTGCCAACGAACTCCAGATCAAACCTTTCTGGCAAGTTGAAATCCACTTGAATCGTGCTCATCTGCCAGGTTCTACCGATTGCATCCTTGGCTTGAACGGAAATCTTCGGCCCATAGAAAGCTGCTCCCCCGGGATCAGGCACAAGCTGCAGTCCTGATTCTTCAGCAACTTTCTGCAAAGTAGCAGTGGCTGTATTCCAGATTTCATCGCTGCCTACAAACTTCTTGTTCTCTGGGTCTCTAGTGGAGAGCTCTAAATAGAAATCGTTTAATCCGTAATCTCTCAGAAGATCCAGCACAAACTTCAAGACGTTCTTGAGCTCTTGTTCCATTTGATCTGGTGTCACAAACAGATGTGCGTCGTCCTGGGTCATGCCTCTAACGCGAGTCAGGCCGTGCAGCACGCCTGACTTTTCGTATCTATAAACGCTTCCAAACTCGAACATCCTCAAAGGAAGCTCTCGATAGCTTCTAGCTCTTGATTTAAAGATAAGAATGTGGAACGGGCAATTCATTGGCTTCAGGTAGTAGTCCTGGCCTTGCTTTCGAAGCTTTCCTTCAGCATCAAATTCAGCATCTAGTTTCATTGGTGGAAACATGCCATCGGAATACCACTGCAAATGTCCACTGGTCTCAAACAGATTTGACTTGGTTATGTGCGGAGAATAAACAAACTCGTAACCAGCTTCTTCGTGGCGCCTTCTGGAGTAGTCCTCCATTACGCGCCTCATAATTCCACCCTTGGGATGGAAGACTGCTAGTCCAGAGCCAACTTCATCGGGAAAACTGAAAAGGTCAAGTTCGACTCCTAGTTTCCTGTGATCGCGTCGTTGAGCTTCAGCCAATCTCTCTAGATAAGCATCACGTTCTTCGACACTGGGCCATGCGGTTCCATAGATCCGCTGCAGTTGCTTGTTTTTTTCGTTTCCACGCCAGTAGGCAGCCGCTGTGCGAGTAAGTGAGAAGCCTTTGCCGATCATCCTGCTGTTAGGCAGATGTGGCCCTCGACACAAGTCCTGCCAGGCAACGGTGCCATCTGGGTTGATGTTCTGATAAATGCTCAGCTGTCCAGCTGCAACCTCAACGGAACCCTCTCCCACTTCTCCGCCCTTGAGAGAAATCAGCTCTAACTTGTAGGGCTCTTGAGCAAGCTCCTTTTTCGCTTCGGCGTCTGAAACGTTCTTGCGAACAAACTTCTGCGATTTGCCAACAAGCTCTTTCATTCTCTTTTCAAGTTTTTGCAAATCCTCCGGCGTGAAAGGCTCAAGAGGATCGAAGTCGTAGTAGAAACCATCCTCAATTGGAGGACCAATCCCCAATCTTGTTTGTGGGAAAAGTTCTTGAACTGCCTGTGCCAAGAGGTGAGCTGTCGAGTGTCTAAGAATGCTCAAACCATCTGGTGATGATATTTCAACACCCTCTACCTCATCAGAGGCAGAGAGCTGATAGGCGAGGTCTCTTAGTTCGCCATTTACGCGAAGCGCGATGATGTTCCGGTCTTCAAATAAATCAAAGCCGGTGGCGCCCTCACTTACCTGGTGAGTCTTCCCGTAGAGCTTTATTTCCACGCTGCTCCTAACCTGCAACAGTCTAGTGAGTAAGGCTTACCTTGCTAGATTTAGAGCACTTGGTCCGCAATGATTCTCACGTGTTAGTAAGAGATAGAGCACTAGACATCAAACTGAACTGGCTGCGTGCAGCAGTCCTAGGTGCCAATGACGGGATTGTTTCTGTGGCTGGCTTGGTGATGGGAGTGGCCGGCGCGGGAGCCGACCAACCGGCCATTATTTTGGCCGGAATTGCCGCGTTGGTAGCTGGGGCAATTTCAATGGGTGGTGGCGAGTACATCAGCGTCAGTGCTCAACGTGAGACAGAAGCCTCCGCGGGAAGAAACAGGTTGAACATAACCGCTCACCCCTGGGCCGCCGCCTGGAGTTCTGCCGCAGCTTTTTCTTTGGGCGCTTCGTTACCGCTGATCGCAATGGCTGGCCCGTGGGAGCAGAAGGAGTTAGCAACTGCTATTGCAGTAATTTTTGCTCTGACTCTTACCGGGTGGTGGGCAGCGTGGGCAGGAAAGTTTCCGATCGCTAGGTCAATTGCTCGTAACGTCGGCGTAAGCATCCTCACCATGGGTCTTTCATTCCTTATCGGTCAGCTACTCGGCGTCACCATCCTCTAACCACTACCCTTGTAACGTGTCCGAGAAAGAAAAATATGACTTTGCGCTAGTCGGCGCTGGCGTCATGTCGGCGACGCTCGCCACTCTTCTCAAAATTGCCAAACCGAATTCGAAGATAATCATTTTCGAGCGTCTTCCGCAGGTATCCATGGAATCTTCAGACGCCTGGAACAATGCTGGAACAGGTCATGCTGCTTTATGTGAGCTCAACTACATGCCAGACAGCAAAGACGGATCATTGCCAGATCCAAAGAAGGCAATCGCAATCAATGAGCAATTTCAAATGTCAAGAGCATTCTGGGCTTATTGCATTGAGCAAGGCATATTGTCCGACCCTGCTTCATTCATTAGAACCGTTCCGCACATGTCTTTTGTGACTACCGATAAAGACATTGATTACCTAAGTCGCAGACATAAAGTCTTAGCCGATCAGCCACTCTTTGAAGGCATGGAATATTCAACTTCAACCAAGCAAATCAGCCAGTGGGCACCTTTGATCATGGACGGTCGTGCGCCGGGAAATGTGGCAGCAACTTGGATTGAACAAGGCACCGATGTTGATTACGGTGAAATGACAAGACAGCTAATCAATTGGCTAAAGTCCAAGAAGGTTTCCGTCGAAACAAATGTCGAAGTGAAACGGCTATATCAGTTTCCTTCGGGGTCTTGGCAAATCTTCCTCGGAACTTCTAGTAACCGCCTCATTGAAGCCGACCGAGTTTTCGTCGGCGCGGGAGGCTGGGCCTTGAAGCTTCTTCAATCTGCGAAGATTCCCCAAATCAAGGGCTATGGCACATTTCCAGTTAGCGGACACTTTCTTCGCACCGACAACCCTGAAATAGTTGCCAGACACAATGCCAAGGTCTATTCACAAGCTCCAGTCGGAGCTCCGCCCATGTCAGTGCCACACCTTGATAAGAGAGTTGTAAATGGCAAGGAGAGCTTGCTTTTTGGACCTTTTGCTGGAATCAACCCGAAGTTCCTCAAACATGGCTCGCTATTGGACTTGCCACTGTCGATCAGACAGCACAATCTATTGCCTTATCTGTCGGTAGCCATCCAAAACTTCGACCTTCTCAAGTACTTGATTAGGGAGATCACTAAATCAAAGAAGCAAAAGATATCCCAGCTCAAGGAATTCGTACCTAGTGCTCAGGCGAAGGATTGGGTTTACTACGAAGCGGGCCAACGAGCCCAAATAATCAAACCAGTCGGCCGTAAAGGGATCCTCCAGTTTGGTACCGAAGTAATTGCCTCGACAGATGGAACCATCTCAGGATTGCTTGGAGCAAGCCCTGGCGCATCTGTCTCAGTGGCGATCATGATGGAAGTTGTCGAAAAAATGCTGGGACAGTCAGTGGTTGGCCAGCTTAAGGAAAGAGTTCCTGGGATGATGGGCAACTTGAATTCCGATTCAATAGCAGCCAAGAAGAACTTACGTTCGACGGCAAAAATTCTAAAGCTGAAAGCCTAAAAACTGGTGGGCGATACTGGGTTCGAACCAGTGACCTCTTCCGTGTCAGGGAAGCGCGCTACCACTGCGCCAATCGCCCGTCTGTCCAAGAGGTGAAGACGGGATTTGAACCCGTGTACACGGCTTTGCAGGCCGCTGCCTCGCCTCTCGGCCACTCCACCGTTTCAAAGGTGAACCTCTGAGAGCGGATGACGAGACTCGAACTCGCGACCCTCACCTTGGCAAGGTGATGCGCTACCAACTGCGCTACATCCGCACTGCTCTTTCGAACATTGAGATTATGCCACATTTCTGGATTATGCATAAAAGAAAAGGGGGCGGGAACCCCACCCCTTTTCCTTACTGCTTATTAGGCCCGCTCGTCCTGCCCAAAGCTGTATGCCGCTTCGCCATGGACAACTAAGTCAACTCCGGCGATCTCATCCTCACTCTTGACCCTGAAGCCCATTGTCTTTTCAATGGCGAGACCAATCAGTAAGGCAGCTGTGAAGCTGTAGATAAGGACTCCGAACGCAGCGATTGTTTGCACCAGCAATTGGCCTAGGTCTCCACCGGTGAAAAGTCCGGTGTCGATTGCAAAGAAACCAAGGTACAGAGTTCCGATAAGACCAGCCACCAGGTGGATACCAACAACATCTAGCGAATCGTCATATCCCAGCTTGAATTTCAGTTCGACGGCTAATGCAGAGGCGATACCGGCGATGGCGCCAAGAACCAAAGCCCACAGAGGAGTTACATTCGCACATGCAGGAGTAATTGCAACAAGACCCGCAATGGCCCCAGAAGCAGCACCAATAGATGTGGCCTTGCCCTCTCGCAGCTTTTCAATAACAAGCCATCCCAAGACCGATGCGGCAGTTGCACCAATCGTATTTACAGTTATCAATCCAGCATTCGCCATTCCATTTAGGAATTCAGCTCCAACGTTAAATCCGAACCAGCCAAACCAAAGAAGGGCAGCTCCCAGAAGAACCAGAGGAACGTTGTGAGGCTGCATTATTCCTTTTGCGAAACCAAATCGTTTTCCAAGCACAATTGCGAGGGCTAAAGCAGCAGCACCTGCGCTGATGTGCACAGCAGTGCCACCCGCATAGTCAATTACAGACGAAGTACCCAGCCAGCTTCCAAGCTCCATGATCCAACCGCCACCCCAAACCCATGACGCGACTGGGAAGTAAACAAGCGTGGCCCATACACCGGCAAAAACAAGCCACGGTCCGAATTTCGCACGGTCTGCGATTGAGCCAGAAATCAATGCCACCGTAATGATTGCGAAGGTTGAGCCATATGCAGCACCAATTAGTTCATCGTTACCCAAACCCTCAAGGGCGAAGTTGCTGAATGGGTTACCCGAGAAATCAGTGGGTGAAGAGACAGCCGACATGCTGAAGCCGTAAAGAATCCAAAGAACCCCAATAAGTGCCAAAGACCCAAAACTCATCATCATCATGCTCACAACGCTCTTGGCCTTGACGAGTCCTCCGTAGAAAAATGCGAGGCCCGGCGTCATCAATAAAACCAAAGCCGTCGCCACTACGGCCCAGGTAAGTGTTCCAGTGTCCAACATAGAAATCCTTTCGCTAGCCAGCTAATGGACACAGCCTGAACCTGACATGTTTCAGTGAATCGCATCGCATGTTAATTCCTTGTTACAAGTCTCAAAAAACTTTAGGTATCCTTGGAAGCCGGAGGCCCCCGTGAAAAGCGATCGTTCTGCTGCTTTGCTCTTGCTCGGAGCGGCGATACTAGGACTAGTGCTAGCAAATAGCCCAGTTGGATTTGCCCTATTGGATTTGAAAGCAACCAACGTGGGTATTGAAGCCCTAAATCTCTCGTTGCCAATCCAGAAGTGGACTTCAGACTTACTCTTGGCGGCGTTTTTCTTGGTAGCTGGCTTGGAGCTGAAGTACGAGCTCAGTAAAGGGGTTCTATCCAAGCTATCCACGGCTTTAGTTCCAGTGGTGGCTGGTATCGGAGGAATAGCTATTCCTGCACTGGTTTATTCGTACTTTAACTGGGGAACCGAATACATGGTCGGGTGGCCGATCCCAACGGCAACAGACATTGCTTTTGCTCTGGGTGTTCTAGCTATCTTTGGAAGAGGCCTGCCTAAAGCGGCCAGAGTTTTCCTTCTAGCACTAGCAATCTTCGATGACCTCGTTGCAATCATGGTTATTGCAATTTTCTATACGGACAACCTAGCGATCGAATGGCTCTTCGCGGCGGCCTTAGTACTAGCAGCCCACGCCATTGCGGAAAGAGTCCCCCGGATTCCAATTGTCGCCATTCGATTTCTAAGTTTCGGATTGGCTTGGTATGCCGTGTATCAATCCGGCGTCCACGCAACAATCGCCGGTGTGGCGATGGGATTAATCATTCCGGCCACTCGTTCACATTCCCTGGTTGCAAAGATTCAGCCTTGGACCAACACGGTTGCTCTGCCAGTGTTTGCGTTTTTTGCGGTTTCTATCGCATTGCCTACATTCGAAGGCGAAGTCTCTTCAGTCTTCAATGGAATCGCCATTGCCCTGCCTGTGGGCAAGATCGTAGGAATCACCGCGTTTGCCCTGCTCGCCAACTTGTTAGCCGAGAAATCCGCTCGTCTAAATCTTCACCCGTTGGACTTTGCAGCAGTGGCTGGTTTAGCAGGAATTGGTTTCACCGTTTCCCTACTAATGACGAAGCTGGCATTTGAGTCAATGCCCGAGATTAGAGCGGAGGCAACCCTTGCGGTGATTGTTGGGTCACTACTATCGCTGGCCTTCGGTGCCTACCTATCCCAGCTCCGCGGTCGACACTATGCCAAGCTGGCCAAGCAGCAAGATCAATAAAGCTCGCTGAGAGCTCCAATTCTTGATACGGCACGAAGGTACTTTTTGCGATACCCGCCACCAAGCATGTCCTTGCTGAACACCTCTGTCGCTGCGATGTCACCAGATGTTCTGATAGGAATTTGCTGCTCATATAGTCGATCAACAAAAACTACCAATCTCAAAGCAGCCACCTGATCATGCAGCTCAAAAACATCCGAGATAGCCAATGCCCCAACATCGGACAGTAATTTTCTGAACTTGGTTGGATGAAGCTTTGCCAGGTGACCCAGCAATTCGGAAAATTTGTCGAGGTAGGGGTCGCTTTGGATAGATAGCCAATCCAAAAGTTCACGCTCGTCGAGATTGCGAGAATGAGCTTCAATGTCGCGGTGTCGGTAATCCTCGCCATCAACCGAAAGGATCAAGAACCTCTCACCAATGCCAGCTATCTCCCGCTTGAAATCCTCAGCTGCAAATCTGCCCTGGCCTAATGCGTTCGGCGGCGTGTTACTAGTGGCAGCAAATCGAACTCCTTCACCGGTAAGTTCTTTTAGAAATCTGGACATGATCATGGTGTCTCCAGGATCATCTAATTCAAATTCATCAATACAAATCAGTCCGTAATCTCTAAAGCGCTTGATTGCCTCCGTAAATCCCAGATAGCCAACAATCGAAGTAAATTCGAGAAAGCTACCAAATGCCTTCTTTCCGCTGAATTCATGCCAAATTGCAGCCAGAAGGTGAGTTTTACCAACTCCAAAACCGCCGTCTAGATAAACACCAGGTGCCGGTTCTGTTTTGCTGAAAAGTTTTCCACGCACTGGTGTTACGAATTGTTTAGCTGCAGCTAAGGCGCCTGCTTGGGCAGGAAATCTCTGGTCTGGCTTGTAATTTTCAAAGCGGGCTTTAGAAAACTCTGGGGGCGGCTGTAACTGTCGCATAAGCTCTTCTACGGAGATCTCCGGGAATTGCTCGCAAAGGGAATTCACGCCCTGAGGCCGCTGTTCTCTCAATTAGATCACCACCAAGTCGATAGTTTAGGCAGATTGGAAGCTGTTATGACCAAGGAAGCAAAGATTAGCGAGTATGCCCATCCAGAGGTTCTGGTAACCACTGAATGGCTCGCCGAGAATCTCGGGAAAGTAGTAGTAGTTGAGTCAAATGAAGACATCTTGCTCTACGACACGTGTCACATTCCTAGTGCTATAAAGCTCGACTGGCACACGGATCTCAATGACAAAATTCGTCGCGATTACCTAAATGGTGAGGGGTTTGCCAAGCTGATGAGCGCCAAAGGCATATCTCGCGAAGACACCATTGTTATTTATGGCGACAAATCCAACTGGTGGGCTGCTTACGCTTTTTGGGTTTTCAAGCTCTTTGGTCACGAGAATGTTTGTTTACTCGATGGCGGCAGGCTCAAATGGGTAGCTGAGGGTCGAGAACTCAGTAAAGAAGTTCCGGCTCGACCCACCACCAACTATCCAGTTGTCGAACGTCACGATTCAAAAATCCGAGCTTTCAGAGATGACATTGCAAAGCACACCCCAGCTCCACTGATTGACATTCGTTCTCCACAGGAATACACGGGTGAGCGTCTTCACATGCCCGATTATCCAAATGAAGGAGCCGCTCGAGGCGGTCACATCCCTTCGGCTAAGAATGTTCCATGGGGCAAGCTAGTTCAAGAGGATTCCACATTCAAACCAAAGAGCGAACTTGAGCAACTTCTGTTTGTTGAGACAGGGTTCTCTCCGAACGATCCATTCATCACCTACTGCCGAATCGGAGAGCGATCTTCTCTGACCTGGTTTGCACTGAAGTACCTACTCGGAGTAAAGGATGTTCGCAATTACGACGGTAGCTGGACGGAGTGGGGCAACCTCGTTGGCGTTCCAATCGCTGTAGGTGAAGAGCCTGGAGTATTTGCTTGAAACCAGAGCAGGAAATTGCAGAGGAGTTTCAACTGACTCCAGACGCTCAAAAACTCGAGTTGCTGCTTGAGTACAGCGAGTCACTGCCAGAGCCGCCAGCAAGGTATGGAGAAAATCCTCATCTTATGGAAAGAGTAGAAGAGTGTCAGGCACCGGTATTCATTGCAGTTGAGGGCACTGCGGAAAAAGTTGACATCTTTTTTTCAGCACCAGAAGAAGCTCCCACCACTCGGGGGTTCGCGGCAATCCTGAACAGGGCTCTTCATGGCAGACCCGCCAAAGAGATTCTTGAGCTCAGTGATGACTTTCCTTCCGAACTTGGATTGGAAAAACTGATTTCACCATTGCGGGTAAGGGGCATGCGAGGAATGCTCTTCAGAATCAAGCGCAAAACCAAAGAATTAGTCAGTGAATAGTTTTGAAACTTTAGACGCGGGTCCCGTTACCGCCTCAATAGTTGTTTCTGCTTCTGGACAGGCAATTTCTGCAGCAGGCAACTCAAAGGGGTTGGGTAACAAAACAGACCTAGAACTACTCAAATGGTTTCGCCGGCGCAGTCAGGTTATTCTCACATCAGGCCTCACCGCCGAGTTAGAGAACTACCGCATGCCACAATCCGCACAGCTTGCAATCCTCAGCAATAATGAGCGCAGCTATCCAGGTTTGGCTGACAACCTAAAGGATGTGATGCTTCTCAAGGGCGTCGATTCCTATCAGGCTGCTATTACGCGTCTTGCAGACCTCGGCTACCAAAGAATCCACACAGAATTCGGTCCAACGGGATTTTGCGCGTTAGTAAATGTGGAAGCAGTCGAGGGCTTTATAAGCTCCGTCTCCCCTGGTGGCATTGAAGCCTTCGTTAGAGACAACCAGCTTTCCGCTATGGAGCCCCACTTCATCGAAGATGAACTCTTCGTTGCTCGAGCTATCGGGCGTGGCAATAAGTAATTCGCCCAAGGGGCGGGTAATTTTCAGGTTGTGGAATTATCTCTAACCGACATCTCTGAGCCGTTTGCAGGCATGCTACTTGGCTTGCAGCAGGTAACTACACGAGAAGAGATGCAGTTAACTCAGATTCCAAGCCCTAAGGGCATCGCACCAGAAGCAATTGCACTTTCTATCGAAGTCAACCATGGGGTTGATTCGGATCATGGCGTGAGTCGTTTGGTTTTTTGCAGAGATCAGGCTCAACCCGAGGGTTGGCATTCTGAGTTCAGAATCATCGGTTATGCAAAAAGCCCCGTTGAATTAGAGCTGGCAAAAGATGAATACTCTGCCAACCTGCCATGGGAATGGCTAAAGGATGCGTTAAAAAGTCATGGAGCAGAGTTCGGACATGAAGCTGGTACGACAACTACTGTGATTTCAACTGGACATGGAGCTCTTCTAGCGCAACCGCAATTTGCTGAACTTGAAATAAGAGCCAGCTGGGCGCCGCTCAACTTTGACCTAAAGACTCATCTACTCGGTTGGATTGACCTTCTAGCCATGATCTCGGGATTGCCGCCTAGCGAGCAAAAAGTAGCGAGGTTAGGTTGAAACTTCTCGAACCGAGAAGACCATTCCTACTTGTTGAAACAGCAGAGGATTTCAAGGCTGCCCTGATTGAAATCAGTAAAGCATCCAGTCTGGGTGTCGATGCCGAGAGAGCCAGTGGGTTTAAGTATTTGCAACGAGCATATCTAGTGCAGTTTTCGAACGAGCAGAACATTTTCCTTGTGGATCCAACCAAGTTCAGCCGCGAGGACGTGAATGATTTGGCTCTGATCGTGAATGAAAAAACATGGATTCTGCATTCAGCCACGCAAGACCTTCCCTGCCTAGCTGAACTCGGCTTTGAGCCAAAGCGCTTATTCGACACGGAACTTGCTGCCCGCCTCACAGGCAGTGAAAAGTTTGGTCTGAGCTCAATAGCACTTGAATTCCTGGACCTCGAGATGGCTAAAGAGCACTCTGCCGCAGATTGGTCTCAAAGACCGCTATCCGAAGAAATGTTGGTTTACGCAGCACTTGATGTTGATGTTTTGCATGAGCTCCACGAAAAACTATCCAGCAAATTGAAAGAGCTATCGCGCCAGGAATGGGCTGAACAGGAATTTGAGAAGCTGCTTTCTTTTAAATCTAAACCTCAACTACCTGATGCCTGGCGAAACCTTCCTGGAATTAGCAAGATTAGGGAAACGCGGCAGCTCCAAATTGCCAAAGCTCTCTATGAGTTCAGAGATCAACACGCATCGAAACTAGACATAGCACCCGGAAGACTTATCCCAGATAGATCGATTATGGCAGCAGTCAATCAATCACCAAAGACCAAGAAGGACCTAGCCGGCAATAGGGAGTTTCAAGGAAGAGCCTCAAGAAGCATGTTGAACGAATGGTGGGAGGCGATTGCTAGCTCAGTAAACCTAACCATTACTGAACCAGCCCTAGACCCAAATCACCTACCCAACCATCGGAGCTGGGAGCGAAGGTTTCCCGATGCTCATGCTCGTTTACAGCTAATCAAGCCAGCAATCGCTGAGAAAGCTGCCGAGCTTGGGATCGCAACTGAGATACTCATTAATCCAGATCGACTTAGAAGAGTCTGTTTTCAACCGGCAACTAGCATTTCCCAGCAGCTGAGAGACCTAGGCGTGCGGGAATGGCAAATAGAGCTAGCAGTTCCAGTAATTGAAAAAGGGCTTACCCTAAGCCACGAGTGATCTAAGTACGTACTGCAGAATGCCTCCATTGCGGAAGTAATCAGCTTCACCTGGGGTGTCAATACGAACAACAGCATCAAACTCTATAACCGACTTGCCAGCCGGCGAATGATCAGATGGTCTGGCAATTACCTTGATGGTCTTTGGTGTTTTTCCGGAATTTAGCTGTTCAATACCTACAACGTCGATTATCTCGGTGCCATCTAGGCCCAGCGAAGATGCAGTTTGACCTTGTGGATACTGCAGAGGCAGAACTCCCATTCCAATTAAGTTGCTTCGATGAATACGCTCAAAACTCTCTGCAATGACTGCTCGAACCCCGAGGAGTGATGTGCCCTTCGCAGCCCAATCTCGGGACGAACCGCTTCCGTACTCCTTGCCGGCCAGAACCACAAGTGGTGTGCGGGACGCACGATAGCTTTGAGATGCGTCGTATATGAAGACCTGCTCTCCGGCACCAGTAGTGAAATCACGAGTGTAAGGACCCTCTACATCCTCTAAGAGCTGGTTGCGAAGTCGAATGTTGGCAAATGTTCCTCTGATCATCACTTCGTGATTACCGCGTCTTGATCCATAGGAATTGAAATCAACTCTTGAAACGCCATTTTCCTGAAGGTATTTCCCAGCTGGCGAATCCACCTTTATGGATCCGGCTGGAGAAATGTGATCGGTTGTTACCGAATCCCCTAGCTTCACCAAAACTCGAGCTGAACTGATGTCTGTGACGGGTTCAGGAGTCATTTTTAGTCCGTCAAAATAAGGTGCTTTCCTGACGTAAGTTGATTTTTCATCCCAATCAAAGACTGCGCCCTTAGGGGTTGAAAGAGACTTCCAGCGGTGGTCCCCCTCAAATACTGATGAGTACTGGTTGGTAAACATCTCGCTGGTAATTGACTCATCGATGGTCTTCTGGACTTCATCTGGGGTTGGCCAAATGTCCTTGAGGAACACATCATTGCCGGCTGAGTCCTTTCCAAGAGCATCAGTATCGAAATCGAAGTCCATGGTGCCGGCCAGCGAGTAAGCAATGACAAGAGGTGGGGAGGCCAAATAATTCATCTTGACGTCTGGATTGATGCGTCCTTCGAAGTTTCTATTTCCTGATAGAACAGCGGAAACAGCTAGTTCGTTTTCGTTTATTGCTGCTGAGATTTCTTCAGCTAGTGGACCAGAGTTACCGATGCATGTTGTGCACCCATAACCAACCAAGTTGAAGCCCAATTTGTCGAGATAGGAAGTAAGTCCGGCCTTGTCGTAGTAGTCGGTCACGACTTTTGAACCAGGTGCGAGAGATGTCTTGACCCATGGCTTTGCCTTCAGGCCTTTTTCAACTGCTTTCTTTGCTAAAAGACCGGCAGCGAGCATGACCGATGGATTAGAAGTGTTGGTGCAAGAGGTGATTGAGGCAATTGTCACTGCGCCATGATCAATTGCATAGTCCTTACCTTTGACGCTCGATGGTTTGGAGCTTGCGGTGGCATAAGTCTTGATGTCTTTCGCAAATGCTTGCTTGCTTTGTGAGAGCGCAATGCGATCCTGCGGTCTCTTCGGTCCTGCAATAGACGGAACTACTGTGGCGAGATCTAGCTCCAAATACTCCGAATACGACGGTTCAATGGAACTGTCGTGCCATAGACCTTGTGCCTTGGTGTACGCCTCTACTAAAGCAATCTGCTCCTCGGTGCGGCCAGTAGTTCTCAGATAGTCCAATGTGATTTCATCAATCGGGAAAATTGCGACCGTTGAACCAAACTCCGGAGACATGTTTCCAATTGTCGCTCTGTTTGCCAGCGGAACCTTGGAGACACCGGTGCCGTAGAACTCGACAAACTTTCCAACCACTCCATGCTTTCTCAGCATTTCAGTGATGGTTAGAACAACATCGGTGGCAGTTGCACCGGTTGGAATCTGACCAGTTAACTTAAATCCGACGACTTTTGGAATCAACATTGAAACTGGTTGCCCGAGCATGGCAGCCTCGGCTTCAATTCCGCCAACTCCCCAACCCAACACTCCTAGACCATTGACCATGGTCGTGTGGCTGTCGGTACCAACGCAGCTATCTGGATATGCCAGTAGTTCACCATCGACTTCTTTAGTCATGACAACCCTGGCCAAGTATTCGATGTTTACCTGGTGCACAATTCCCGTTCCAGGAGGAACTACCTTGAAGTTGTCGAAGGCAGTCTGGCCCCAGCGTAGAAACTGATATCTTTCTGCATTTCTTTGGTACTCGTACTCAACGTTCTTCTCTGCTGCATCGGCCGAACCAGACACGTCAATTACCACGGAGTGATCAATAACAAGTTCCGCGGGGGCAAGTGGATTGATTTTTTGTGGGTCTCCCCCGAGCTCAGCCACAGCTTCTCTCATTGTTGCGAGATCTACCACACAGGGCACACCTGTGAAATCCTGCATAATCACGCGTGCTGGCGTGAATTGAATCTCAGTGTCTGGCTCTTGCTTTGGATTCCAGTTCAAGATGGAGTTGACTTGTTCGGCAGTGACATTTGCACCGTCTTCGGTGCGAAGCATGTTCTCCAAAAGGATTTTCAGCGAGTAGGGCAATTTCTGGGCTGGCAGTTCTGCCATGCTGAAGTACTTGTACTTCTTGCCACCGACTTCAAGAGTTTTTTCTGCTGAAAAGCTGCCTGTCATACCTATTTCTCCTTGAGCTCGCCCTCTAATTTACCGCTCTCATCCTTGGCAATGCGTCGAATTAAGATCCAAGTGAGGGCTAGCAGACCTGCGTAGGCCGGAGCTCCCATGATGACCCGGGAAATGGCAAGAAGTTCAACTTGATCGGTCAGATACAAAGGCACTTGAACCGCCAATCTGGCCGCAAAAAACCCAACCCAGATCAAAGTTATAAATCGAAGTCGCTTGTATTCGCGACCTTTGCGCCAATTCGTAAGCCCGAAAAGTAACTGGGCTACATACCCCATTAAAGGCCTTTTTATCAGGACAGAAATCAACATGGCAGAGCCGTATGCCGCGTTAGTGAAGAAGCCGGGCAAGAAATAGTCAGCCGCTTGTCCCCCGTCACGAAGCGCCAAAAACGCCGCTAGGGCAATTGCAAGTGCTCCGATTACGGCCTGCTGCAAAGATTGACGACGAATCAATCTGACCAGAATGAATAAAGCCGACAACCCAGCAGCCGAAGCAACCGCGGGTAACGCCTCTCGAGTGAAGGCAAAGACGATTGAGAATACAGTCGCAGGAAGCACAGCTTCCGCGATTCCCAACGGACCGCCGATACCAGCCAGCAGCGATTTACTGTCGAGCTGATAGCCGGATTCGGTTTTTCCCAAGCCCATTCTCTTGGCTAGATCATCTTGGTTAGACATTTGCCACCGGCAATCTCAAAGGAAGTAGATCCCCCGGCGGTAAGGCTACGTCACCGCGGTTAACTACCGTGGAGCGAAAGACAGAGACTAAATCAGCATAGGTTGGTCCAGTTAGATCTGAACCGCTTATCAATCCGCGAAGGAACCATCTCGGACCATCGCATCCAATGAAAAGGGTTGTTTTGTTTTGATTCGGAATCTCCGCCAGCAACTCGACACCTAGGACGCCAGTTCGTTTGGTGGCCTTTCCACCCTGTTCGGTAATTGAATTTGACAGTCCTTCTAAGGTTGGAAGCCACAAGCCTTCACTTCGGGTTGCGGCGAATGCCTGCAGTTGAAGTGTGTGTGAGTTAATTTCGATAGTGATTGCTACTACCCGCTTGCTTGCATCCTCAACTTCAGCTCGAATTTGCATGTCCGATCTGGGGGCAATTCTCAGCGCTCCGAAATCAAGATACGGATTAAGCACACCTACTTCAGAGGAATCAAATGGGCCTGCTGATTCTCGATCTAATGGTGCTGCTTTGTCCAAAATCAATTTCTCCCTGTTGAGCCGAAACCGCGCGCTCCGCGTTCAGATTCCGGCAATTCCATAACCGATACAAAATTAGCGTGTTCTACTTGCTGTATAACTATTTGAGCAATCCTGTCGCCCCTGCTGACTTCGAAGTCTTCATCTGACGAGTTGTAGAGAGTAACCATAATCTCTCCACGGTAGCCAGCGTCAACTGTTCCTGGAGTGTTCAGCACGGTGATGCCGTGCTTGGCAGCCAGACCAGATCTAGGGTGAACCAGAGCCACAAAACCATTTGGCAATGCGATCTTGACTCCAGTTTTTACTAAAGCTCTACCGCGAGCCGGAATAACAACATTTTCTGTTGACTTCAGGTCAGCCCCGGCGTCACCTGGATTTGAATAAATTGGAAGAAATCCATCTTCCGCGACAATTAGTACTTCCACACTCACCCCACGAGCGTAATCTATCTAGGTGTTATTTCGAGAACGTCTATGGCCATCTGCCGGAGTTTTACTGGCCGCATCCCTATCATTTCCAATGCTTTTACTAGCAGCGCTGCCATTTGGCCCGCAAGTAGGGTTCATGGCTGCGTTCGTTGGTTCTGTGGGATTGGTTACCCTCCTCTTCGCAACCGCTCCGACCATATCGTTGGATTCACATCTGAAAGTGGGTCGAATGAGAATTCCGATTGAAGCACTGGCTGAAACTCAAACTCTAGATAAAGAAGCCTTGAAGAAACTAATTGGGCCCGAGGCTGATGTCCGAGCACAGTTGTTCATCCGCGGATATATAAAAGCAGGAATCAAAATCGCAATCTCAGACGCGACTGACCCCACACCATACGTGGTTATCAGCACACGCAAACCTAAAGAGTTAGCTGTTGCACTCCTTGCAAACAGGTCCTAATTTGCTGCGCTTGCCAAGCTGAGCTTTTGGCTTTACCAAGAAGCAGCTAATGCAGGTGAACTCGTTGTCTTGCTGAGGCAGGACAACCACCTCTAGCTCTTCGTTTACAACGTCGGGAATAGTGAAGGAGTCAACATTGTCTGAATCGTCATCGGAGAGAGTTGGCTTGGCCGGGATTCTTTCCTTGATCGCATCGAGGGACTCGGTATCGTCATCCGTTTTACGCTGAGCGTCGTAATCTGTCGCCATCGGGCCCTCCTTCCAATCTCGCGCAAGAGCTTGCCTTAGCGCGGGCTTTTTTGCAAATCTGCCACGCCAAAATCAGAAACTGTTCAGAACTCGCCCACGCCCTGACGCCCCATCCAGCAAAACCAGTGCCAAAATGCCTGCAAGGAGCAAACCTTATGGATCTTCGGTTTATTTCGCGAGATGGCGACCGACTCATTTTTGAAGCGCCAGATGGCACCAGACACTCAGCCCTTTTTGACGAGGAGCTAAAGACTGCTGTACGTAGCAACCCCAGTAGCGCAGCAAGCGCAGATATCTCGCCTCGGGAAATTCAGTCTCGTCTTCGACAGGGAGAGACAGTTGAAAACTTAGCTTCAGAGATGGGCGTCCCTGCAGCCAATCTGGAGCCTTTTGCCGCACCTGTTCTGGATGAGCTTCGATACTTACTTGACTCTGCTCTCTCGACACCCATCCCTGATGGAAATCACATGAGTGAATTTGGCCAGGTGTTGGATCGCGATCATCCAGAAAGCAAGAAGAGAATTTATCGACAAGATGATCAGTGGATTCTAGAAGTGTCTGGAGATTCGGTTATGCGATGGAGATTTGACTCCAAGAACCGGCACCTCGAGCCGATGGACAACAACGCAACTAATCTCACCTTGCTTCACTCCAACCGTGACCTGGTTACAGCAACACTCCCAGCGGTCAGTGAGCCCGCTCCTGTTTACACCGAGGACAGGTACGAGGCAAAAGAGGAAGAGCACACTGCAAGCGTTCTTGACTTAGTTGAAGAATTGCGTGCTCGCCGGGCTCTGCAAGAGCCAACCGTCAGACCAGCACCTGCCAAAGGAAGAACGTCTCTGCCGAGCTGGGATGAAATTGTTCTTGGAACTAGTTCAGAATCCGATTCTGATCAAAGGGATTCTTAGTTCAGCATCTGAAAAGGCGCCATGGTGACTAATCATGTCAAAGGCGCGCTGTTTAGAGAACTTGCTGTGGTAGAGCGTGTAATAGCTCTTGGCAATGAGAACTAAATCTGGCATACGATCTCTGGCTTCTTTGCCGACCTCGCCATACCATCCCGCATCAATCAATTCTTGACTTAGGTGGGCTCCCAGGGCGTAGGAAACGGGTTCTAACCTGTCAATGGCTGTTTGCGCATCCTGGCGATTCTCGAAATAGACATAGCTGCTTCGAGTGTCTCCCCCGAAAAACTCGAGAGAGAGACCGTCCAGATACTGATCAAGAATGAGCTGTTTATCCTTGGTGGTTTCAATCATTCCGTGGTCAGAGGTTATGACAAGCCCAGTGTTTCGTCCCAGCCTGCCGGCTAGTGACTTCATTGCAGAATCAACGCTTTCAAGAATCTCTGCCCACCCGCTCGAGGTCCATCCTTTCTGATGCCCGTATTTGTCGAGCTCGGGAAAGTAGACATAACTAATTGATTTCTCCGAAGAATTCGAAGCGCGAATCGCTTCTTTTGCTCTGTCTTCTATCGAATCCGCACCGATGAAGTTGGCCCCACGCATGGTGGCTGTCGTGAAAGGAGTAGTTCGATATTCTTCAGCAGCAATCACATTGGCCTTGATCCCTGCAAGCGAAGCTAGTTCCGAGATAGTTTGGTGAGGTTGCCAGACCAGAGGATCTGTGCGTTCATTCCATCCGACCAAAAGGTTTATGCGCTCATTGTGGAAACGATCAAACACCTGATGGCCAATCAATCCATGTCCGCCTGGCATGAGGCCGGTGGCAAAACTTCCGATGTTGACAGAAGTAGTAGCGGGATAGGCGGCATAGGTGATGCTGGCCTTGCCTAAATGGGACGAGAGAAAAGGAGCATGTCCCGATCGTTGCCTAAGATTTTCAACTCCCAGACCATCGATGAAACAGACGATTACTCGATCCCGCTGCGGCAGTTGCAGCTCGTTATTGGCGCCCTGGACAGACTGAAGTGCAGATTTGAACACATGCCGAATGGCAGCTAAATCTTTGGGTGGTCGAGGTAGAGTCGAAGGCATCCGCCAAGTTTCGCACAGCTGGAAGCTATGACCAAAAATACAGAACGCATTCTCGACATTGATGTCGCTGAGGAGATGCGTCAATCCTTTCTTGAGTACTCCTACTCGGTTATTTACTCCCGAGCCCTGCCCGATGTTCGGGACGGCCTAAAGCCGGTCCAGCGCCGCATCGTCTACCAAATGGGTGAAATGGGTCTTCGGCCGGATCGTGGCCATGTGAAGTCTGCTCGTGTCACTGGTGAGGTTATGGGCAAGCTCCATCCGCACGGTGACGGGGCAATCTATGACGCCCTAGTTCGAATGGCACAAGCCTTTAGTCTTCGGCTGCCATTAATCGATGGTCACGGAAACTTTGGGTCGCTGGATGATGGACCGGCGGCTGCTCGCTATACGGAAGTTAGGCTCACCGCTGCCGCGATGGCCCTGAATGAATCACTGGATGAAAACACGGTTGACTTCGTTCCAAATTACGATGCTCAGCTCACAGAACCCGAAGTTTTACCGGCTGCTCTTCCGAATCTATTAGTAAATGGCGCTAGCGGTATTGCTGTGGGAATGGCTACCAACATGCCTCCTCACAACTTAGGAGAGGTAATCGATGCTCTGCAGCTTTTGCTTCAAAAACCTAAAGCTACGTTGGAGCAGATCATGGAACTCATTCCAGGACCGGATCTTCCTGGTGGTGGGATTATTTTGCTTGGGGAGGGCATCAGTGATGCTTACCAAAACGGCAGAGGTAGCTTCAAAATGCGGGCAAAAATCTCTGTGGAATCGGTAGCCCCAAGAAAAAACGGTTTAGTCATCACTGAACTCCCCCTATCAGTTGGGCCAGAGCGAGTAATTGAGAAGATTCGGGATGCTGTCAACAGCAAGAAGCTGCAAGGGATAAGCAATGTAGTTGATCTGACAGATCGAGAAAATGGATTAAAACTGATCATCGAGCTGAAAAGTGGAGTAGATCCAGACTCCGTAATTGATGCGCTATATCGCCTTACCCCTTTGGAAGAGAACTTTGGAATCAACAACGTCGCTTTGGTCAAGGGAAGGCCGCAGCAGCTGGGGCTACTAGATCTCCTAAAGCTCTACCTCGAGCACAGGCTTGAAGTGACGACCAGAAGGTCCAAGACCCGGCTCGAGAAGCGCCAAGCCCGCCTGCACCTCATAGAGGGCCTCCAGCAGGCAGTTTTGAACATCGACGAGGTGATTGAGGTTATTCGGGCTTCAGACACTGCAGATGAGGCAAAGAAGAAGATGATGAAGGTGTTTGACCTCTCTGACCTGCAGTCTGAGTACATCCTCGAGCTTAAGCTTCGCAGACTGACCAAGCTCAGCATTCTTGAACTGGAAGCTGAAGCGGACGTGTTGCGCAAGGAAATTGAGGAACTTAAGAACATCCTCAGCGATGACAAAGTACTTCGCAAGACAATCTCTAAAGAACTTGCTGAAATTCAGAAGACGCACGCCAACCCTCGACGCACCGAGCTACTAGATGTGACCGGAGTGGAGTTTGTTAAGAAGCCCAGTGAGGTAAAAGAGATCGAAGATGAGCCAACAGTTGTGACCCTCTCCCCTACGGGATTGATTGGGAGATCAGAGCAGGCTCAACCAGGAAACTCTTTATCAACCAGTCTTCGCAGAGACATTGGAATTGTTTTGGCTGACGGTAAAGCTGTTCGAATTCATGTGAGCGATCTCCCTGCTGGTAAACCAATATCTGCTGCAAAATTTGCTGGCACCAAGCAAAGAGTCCTCGGAATTATTGACTGGAGTTCAGAGTCAACATTCGCGTTAGGCACGGCAAGCGGAGTAGTGAAGCGAATAAACGGCCCACTGCCCGATAAAAATGAGGTCTCACTGATTGGACTGAAAGATAGGGACCAAATTGTGGGAGTTTGTGATTCAGATGACAAGCAGACGGTCGGTTTCGTGACATCTGCCGGAAACATTTTGCTTTTTGCGGCCGATGCAGTCCGGCCACAGGGCCTACCTGCCGCTGGGATGGCCGGGATTAATCTCACTGAAGGCAGAGCCATCTATTTCGGTTCAGTTATTGAGTCTGGTCATTTAATAACGGCCGCGAATAGCTCGCAAGCTTTAGGAAAAACTGATGGTGGATCTGTGAAAAAAACTCCGATGAAGGCTTACCCCAGACAGGGACGAGCTTCCAAGGGCGTCAGGTGTCACAAGTTCCTGAAGTCTGAGGATCAGTTGTATTTTGCGAAGTTTGTGGCACAAACTCCAACTGTTTTTGATGAATCAGGTAAGGAGGTCCCAGGTCTAGAGGTTGAAGCCAAGCGTGATGGCACTGGGAAGAAAATCAAATCTTTTGTAGCGGGAGCAAACTAAGCGTCAATTCGCTCTCGGTCAAATTCCTCAGCTGAATCAACGATAAAGTCCCTTCTGGGTGCGACTTCATTTCCCATCAAAAGCTCAAATACTTGATCTGCGGCTTCAGCATCCTTCACATTGATCCGACGCAACATTCTCTTCTCCGGGTGCATGGTTGTCTCGGCAAGCTGGTCGGCGTCCATCTCTCCCAAGCCTTTGTAGCGCTGGATGGGCTGCTCGTATGGCTTATTGGACTTATCGAGCTTCTTCAGCAGTTCCGTCAGTTCCTGTTGGGAGTAGGTATAAATAGTTTCTTTGTTCTTTCCAGTGCCAGTTATCACTCGGTGCAGTGGCGGAACAGCCGCAAACACTCTCCCTGCCTCGACTAATGGCCTCATGTAACGGAAGAAAAGAGTAAGTAGCAGCGTGCGAATGTGTGCCCCGTCAACGTCAGCATCGCTCATTAAGATGATTTTTTCATAGCGAGCTGCCTCTAGTTCAAAGGTTCTACCTGATCCGGCACCCAACACCTGAATAATCGAGGCACATTCCGCGTTTGAAAGCATGTCCGAAATGGATGCTTTCTGGACGTTGAGAATCTTTCCACGAATCGGAAGCAGCGCTTGGAAAGCACTATCTCGTGCCAGCTTGGCTGTTCCAAGCGCGCTGTCTCCCTCGACTATGAACAGCTCAGAGCCTTCGGTTCCACTTGCTCGACAATCAACCAACTTTGCGGGCAACGTTGAACTCTCAAGAGCATTTTTTCGTCGTTGAGTGTCCTTGACATCTCTGGCGCTGATTCGAGCCTTAGCTTCGCTGACAACTCTTTCAAGAAGTTTTTCAGCCTCAGCCTTGGTTCCGCGGATTTTGCCTGAGAGCAATTGATCTAAATACTTGGTGACTGCGTTTGTGACAATTCCCTTGATAGCGGGAGTCCCCAGGGTCTCTTTGGTTTGCCCTTCAAATTGTGGTTCAGGGAAACTCACTGATATTGCAGCGGTCAAGCCAGTCAGTATGTCGTCTTTATCCAGCTTTAGGCCGGTGGCTTTAAGCCTTCTCGCATTTGCTTCAATGGCCGATCTAAATGACTTCAGGATTCCCTGCTCAAAACCAGCAAGGTGAGAGCCGCCTTTAGAAGTAGAGATTATGTTCACGAAACTTCTAATGTCGGTTTCGTAACCAACTCCCCAACGCATAGCAACCTCGACCTTGCAGGTTCGCTCGACTTCCCGTGGCTCCATAGAGCCTGTTTTCGGGTCTAGCACTGGCACAGTTTCAGTAAAGACATCCGATGTGGATATTCTCTTTACTGGAATTAGTTCGGCATCTTTAGCGATGAAGTTAACGAATTCCGCCAATCCACCTTCAAAAGAGAACTCAATCTTTTTGCCCTTGCCGTCTTTGGCGCTGAGAGTAAGTCCGGGAACTAGAAATGCGGTCTGCCTCAGTCTGGCCTCTAGGTCAGGCAGTGACAGCTTTGCACTGGAATCAAAAATTTGTCGATCGGGCCAAAATCTAACCCTGGTACCCGTAACTTTCTTAGCGGTTTTACCTACTAATTTGAGTTCACTCTTTTTTACGAAGGGCTTGAATTTCGCATCAGGACCAGGACCATCAAAAATGCCTGGTTCGCCCTTCTTAAAGGACATTGCGTAGGTTTTTCCGCCTCTATCGACTTCAACGTCCAATCGAGCACTAAGAGCGTTAACGACAGACGCACCCACGCCATGGAGACCACCGGAAGATCCATAGGATCCCCCGCCGAACTTGCCGCCAGCATGCAGCTTGGTGAAGACAACCTCAACACCGGTTAGACCCGTCTTAGGCTCGATGTCTACCGGCACACCTCGACCAAAATCGATGATTTCCACAGACCCATCGGTATGTAACTCAACATCAATTTGATCTCCATGCCCAGCCAAGGCTTCATCAACAGCGTTGTCGATGATTTCCCAGACGCAATGCATAAGTCCGCGCGTATCGGTAGATCCGATATACATTCCAGGACGTTTGCGAACGGCCTCCAGTCCTTCAAGGACAGAAAGGTGCCGGGCAGAGTAGCTTTCCACGCCGAAACAATAGGCGATTTAGAGCTGGATATCGTTCTGCCACTTCGCGAATAGCGAAACAGCCCGTTTTACGAAATAACTGTCGGGGCGGACGGTTATATTCATAACCATGGAAACTAGCTCTCTGCCAACGCTTACTGCCTCTGATCGCTGCGACATCTGTGGAGCGCAGGCTTTCATCAGAGTCAAGCTTGAGAATGGCGAACTTATGTTTTGTGGCCACCATGGCAACGCAAACAAAGAGAAGCTTGAACCAATCATGATTGACTGGCACGACCAAACCAGTGCAATCAACCGTTCTGTGACCGAATAGTCTCTATTAATTCAATAACCGTTTTTGGCAGGTTTAACTTGCCGCTCAGACCAGTAATGATCCTCTCCAGGAGCTCAGGGTTCTTAATCAGAACTGGACCAAACAGGCTGGTTGCCACAAATGCATCCTTTACAAAGCAAGCGGGTAACGTTTTGTCACTATTTCTATAGCCGAAGTAGCCATCCTGAGTAGTTACAAACTTGCTTTCTCTAGTCTGCTGGCGATATTGCAGACCCAAAGTTTCGGCAAAGAATTCATAAGCCGAACCCACCAGCAAGGTTGGTAAACCTTGTTTGTAACGAGCTGCGATGGGCTTATGGAGCTTCCCCAGTTGTTTCGAATACTCTTCCATCACCGCTTTTGAGGCATCACCAATAAGTACAAAGTCTGCATCTTCAATGGTGACAGATTCCTTAAATCTAATTCCTTGCTCAGTAAGCAGAAATTCAACTACCTCAAGATTTCCTTGGTCGCCATTATTGTTGAAGTAATAAGGCTCAAAGCTAAACAATTTGATCATTTTGCCAGCCCTAGATGTCGACGGGTTCTGCGCATAGCATCTGCACTGAAGAGAATTGTCGGCTTGGCTCCTGGCAGGGTTAGGAAGTAATCAGCCGCCTCAGAAGGGTCGGAAATGACTTTTACTACTTTGACCCCAGCAAAATGCAGGCGAAGAGCTAAATCAGCAGCGTTGTAACCTGCAACTACATCCACTTTCTTTAGCTGAGAAAAATCAACAGTCCAAAGCCAACTGGGGTCATGAATGTCCCTGCCGGCCATCAGCATTAGAGGCTTTTCGTTTCCCTTCAGCTCCCCAAGATTCAACTGGAAGCTGGTGGGGTTCTGGACGAGTCGAAGATTCACCTGCTTGCCAGAAATCTCTACTTTCTCATTTCTCGCAAAAACTCTTTGCTTGGATAGCAGAGTCTTGGAAACAATTTCAGTCTTTAGATCCAAGAGTTGAGACGCGGCAGCCAGCGCTAAGGCATCATTCAGCGCATGCTGTGCGGTTGACGCGCTGCTAGCCAACTTCTGTTTACCTAATTTGAGGACAAATCCCTCAGACCTAGAGACTTCAATTAGTTTTGCAAACTCAACTGGCTTTTTGAAATTGAATGCATACCTTGGAGCATCTTTGCTTCGCTTGAGACCAGAAGATAGTCCAACTGCAATGGGCTTTGCCCGAAAAGGAAGTTGATTTAGGTTCGGGTCATCTGCGTTGATCACGGCAACTGGCACTGAGCTTGCCGCCTTCGCTAGCCGCTCAATGACATTAGCGGGATCGACAAATCGATCTAGCTGATCACTGAGAACATTGGTAAGCACTACTAGCTTTGGCTCCAGCTCAAGCAGCGGCGCAATGTGGCCCTCGTCTACTTCCAAGACAGCGATATCGTCATGCAACTTACCCGCAAGGTCACATTTGGCTAAGACGGCGGAAAGTAATCCCTGTTGAATGTTTGCAGTCGATGAATTGCTAAAAACCCGCAATCCGTGCTCTTTGAGAAGAGTTACCAGGGTGTGAGTGGTGGAGGACTTGCCAGCGCTACCGCTGACAATGACAAACCCCAACGGAAGTGAACTGATTGTGTCCGAGAGAAAATCTGGAGCAAGTTTTGAAACTAACAGACCAGGAAACGCCGACCCCCCACCCCGCCGGACTCTGCGAAGCAAAAACCGAACGGTCTTTCCCACCGCGACGGCAAGGGAGTAACTCATTTAGCCATCCAAGTAGTCTCTGAGGAGCTGCGACCTCGAAGGGTGGCGTAGCTTTGACATTGTTTTGGATTCAATTTGACGGATGCGCTCTCGAGTGACGCCGAATTTCTCACCAATCTGGTCAAGAGTCATCTGAACACCATCGCCCAGTCCAAATCGGGACCGAATAACTCCCGCTTCACGTGGGTGAAGACTGTCAAGCACTCTTTCTAGCTCCTGCTGCAACATTGAGAATCCGACCGCATCGGCAGGAACAACTGCCTCAGTGTCCTCAATTAGGTCGCCAAATTCACTATCGCCATCTTCCCCAAGTGGAGTAGAGAGTGAAATTGGCTCACGGCCATATTTTTGAACCTCAACTACCTTTTCCGGAGTCATGTCCAACTCGGCAGCTAACTCTTCAGGAGTAGGCTCTCGACCCAGGTCCTGCAGAAGTTGTCTCTGCACACGCGCCAATTTGTTAATTACTTCGACCATGTGAACTGGGATGCGAATAGTTCGTGCTTGGTCAGCCATGGCACGAGTAATTGCCTGACGGATCCACCAGGTTGCATAGGTTGAGAACTTGTAGCCCTTGGTGTAATCAAACTTTTCAACGGCTCGGATAAGGCCTAGGTTTCCTTCTTGAATCAAGTCAAGGAACTGCATCCCACGTCCGGTGTAACGCTTCGCTAATGAAACAACCAGACGCAGGTTGGCCTCGAGCAGGTGACTCTTAGCGCGTTGACCGTCCTTCACAACCCAATTGAGATCTCGACGTTCTGCCGGAGCAAGCTTCTTTGCGGTGGCTAGCTTCTCTTCGGCAAACAAACCGGCTTCAATTCTTTTAGCTAGCTCTACTTCGAGTTCGGCATTTAGAAGCGCGACCTTACCTATCTGCTTCAGATAGTCCTTGACCGGATCAGCAGTAGCACCGCTAATCGTGAGATTTTGAACTGGAATGTCATCGTCATCATCGCTGATAACGATTAGATCGGAAGGTAGCTGGGCTTTGCGATTTTCTGTTTCATCGTCTTCGTCAACCGTTAGATCAACAGCTTCCTGAGCCTCCGCAACTATTTCCTCAACAGTTGTTAGGTCCTCGTCCGCATCAATCTCTTCGACATCATCTTCATCGAGTTCAGAATCGGCTACTTTGCCAGATTTGGCTTTGGCCTTTAGGCCCTTTTGCTTTTCGGGTACTGCGGCACTTTTTTTGACAGGCAAAGATTTAGACTTGGAATTCTTAGCGGATTCCTTAGATTTTTTATCAGCAGCTTTAGATGTACTTGCCTTGGTCGGCTTCGCAGTCGGCTTACTTGGTTTGGATTTAGTTGCCTTGTTAGCCGGCTTCGTTTCAATTTTGGAAGCTGCCTTTTTAGCAGTCTTGGCAGTCGGTTTTTCGATCTGTTTGCTTGAGGTTTTCTTGACCGGTTTGACCGGAGATTTCTCAGCTTTACTTGACTTTGCCGTTGGCTTCTTCAGCACAGGCTTGGTTGGTTGAACCTTGCTTACCTTTGTGACAACTTTTTTTGATGTCTCGGTCTTCGCAACCTTTGCTTCTTTTGCGGGCTTTGCAGAAACCTGTTTTTCTAGATTCTTTTTGGTCTTGACGGCTTTAGTCTCAACAAGCTTTTTATTCGAAGCAGTAGAAGAAATCTGCTTGGTAGTAATTGTCCTTGCTGCCTTTACGGTAGGTTTCGTCGCGGCCTTGACTGACGCTGGCTTGGCCTTAGTTTTTTCCAGCACTGGTTTTGCTGGTTTAGCGGATGCGATGATTTCCTCTTCCGGGCAGTACATAAACCCTTGTCAAGTACCTGAAACAGGACCTGAAAGGGTTGTGTGGGGTAATTATGCCACTTAAATGGCCTATTCCCTAGCTAGAAGGCGGAAAAGGCTAGCTTTATTCCTTGTCTCCATCGAAGTTGCGGCGCAATGTGGCCAAATACTTCTCTAATTCATCTGCCAGTTGATCGGCAGAAGGCGGTTGAGCAGTTGGCTTGCCGAGTGGGGCTCTGGCTGGGGCTGTCTCGCCAGAGGCATATCCCTGTTCCAAAGTAGCAATCAGTTTCTGCAGCTCCTGGTTATCTTGCATCTGGTTATTGACCTTCTTATCGAAGGCATTAGCTCTCTCGCGAACCTCATCAGACGGGAAAACCAGCCCAGTTGCAGCAGTAATGAGCTCAAGACCAGATAGGGCGGCTTTTGGAACCTCATTGTCGGCGAGGTAGTGAGGAACCAGCAAAACAAAGCCTGCTACGTCAAGTCCAACTTCAACGAGTCGATACTCCAGAAGATGAACAATGTTTCCTGGCACCTGGGTTTGCGGCTTCCACTCAGAAAACCTCTCGATCATGTCCTTGCGATTTCCGCTCACGGTAACGCCGGTTGCTCTGGTGTGGGGAATTGGGAATGGGATGGCGTGGACCCAGGTAAAGGATGAGATTTGAAAACGCTCAGCTATCTCGACCACCGAGCGAGAAAAGGCTTCCCACTTCATGTCTGGTTCATATCCCTCAAGCAGCAAGAACGATTGATCGGCTTCGTCTTTCATTAGATAAATGGCCAGGCTTGCTGGTTCATACGAGTCGATGTGATCTTTCTCAAAGTAAAGAACTGGTCTGCGTGAGCGATAATCCAGAAGTGAATCATTGTCGAACCTGATCAACACCTGATTGTCTAAATTGGCGAAGAAGTGCTCCGAGAGCTGCTGAACAGTTGAGCCAGAGTCACTGAAACCCGTAAGTAGGCAGATCATGGGAAGACCTGAAATCTCTGCAGACAGCTCATATTCACGGTATAGCTCGCTCATGTTTCGATACTAACCCACCTCTACACTTATTACTTATGCATGAAGTTTCCCTGATTACATCTCTACCAACCATTCCCCACCAGTTGGCAATCCCATTCAGCTCAGTGGATGCTATGGCTGACTTTTCTCCCGAGTTATCACAAGAGGTCCTAGGCCTCTACAAAGCTGAGAACAAAGCTGGGGTTGTGACTCGCGTTCCACTGGGCAAATCCGTTGCACTCCTCGTTGGCGGAGATTTACCGCTGGCTGAGTTTGTTGCGTCCGCAGTTCGAGCAGCAACGCACTCTGCACCCCTAGTGATTGACCTTCGAGGAAAGTCAGACTTGATTGAGCAGGCCGTGGAGTCTGCTCTATTGTCAGCAAAGACTCCGACCAGCTACAAAAGCGAGAGCAAAGCTGAAGTTGTAAGCGTTCAATTTCTAGTTGATGAGATAGTCGATATCAAACGAGCACACATTGTTTCCCTAGATGTTCTTTATGCTCGAGAACTAATAAACATGCCTGCCAATGATCTTTACCCGGAGAATTTTGCTCAAAAAGTTTCAGAGTTATCAAAGGGTTTGCCGCTTTCGATTGAGGTCTGGGACGAAAAGAGGCTTGAACAGGAAAGATGCGGCGGAATCATCGGTGTTGGCAAAGGATCTTCTCGGCCACCTCGACTAGTAAAGATTGAATACAAAGGTGGCGGCCAGCACCTCGGCTTAGCAGGTAAGGGGATTACTTTTGACACGGGGGGCTTGTCGCTGAAGCCTGCAGACTCCATGGTTGGAATGAAATATGACATGGCCGGTGCAGCAACTGTGCTCGCCGCAACCTTGGCTATTGCCAAGCTAGGACTAAAAGTGAATGTCACGACCGTTTTGTGTCTAGCTGAAAACATGCCTTCCGGATCTGCCACGAGGCCCGGCGATGTTGTGAAGATAAGAAATGGGAAAACTGTTGAGGTTCTGAATACCGACGCCGAAGGACGACTGGTCCTGGCCGATGGGCTTTCAATTCTTTCTGAGATAAAACCAGATCACATTATTGATGTAGCAACGCTCACTGGTGCAGCCTCGATAGCACTCGGAAAACGTCACACAGGATTGATGGGTCAAGGCATCGCCGTCGAAGCGGTGAAGCAGGCGGCGCAGTCAACGGGCGAGTTAGTTTGGCACATGCCCTTGGCAGAAGAGCTGAAAGAAACCTTGAACAGCGATTTGGCGGATATGACAAATGTGAAGATTGGCAACAGAGCCGGCGGCATGTTGGTGGGAGGGTTATTTCTGCAGGAGTTTGTCGATAAAGATGCATCCTGGGCCCATTTAGACATTGCCTCTGCAGCCAATAACGACGGCTCCCCCTACTCTGTCTATCCGTCCGGTGCCACCGGTGTCATGATCAGGACACTTGTACAGTTGGCTAAAAATCTAGCTAACTAGCAGGTAGTAGACTTCCTTACTGTTTGAGCAAGATGGAGCCAAAGTGGCCGAACACAATTTTGACCTTGTAATCCTGGGAGCTGGTTCTGGCGGATACTCTGCCGCCCTCCGAGCAGCACAGTTGGGCATGAGTGTTGCACTAATCGAGCGTGACAAGCTCGGTGGAACCTGTCTGCACAGAGGTTGCATACCAACCAAAGCTTTACTGCATTCAGCGGAAGTAGCTGATACCACCCGCGATGCAGGTTCTTACGGTGTCCAAGCTACTTTTCAGGGCATTGACATGACTGCGGTGAACAAGTACCGCGACTCAATCATCGACAAACTCTATAAAGGACTGACCGGTCTGGTCGGTGGCAAGGCAATTACCTATGTCACTGGTGAAGGAAAAATGACCGGACCAAAAACCATTTCGGTTGGAAGTGAGAATTACACAGGCAAGAACGTATTGCTGGCAACCGGATCGCTAACTAAGACATTGGGTATTGAAATCGGCGGAAGAGTTATTACCTCTGACCAGGCGTTACTCATGGACTGGGTGCCAAGACGTGTTGCAATCCTCGGTGGTGGCGTGATTGGCGTTGAGTTCGCATCTATTTGGAGAAGCTTCGGTGCTGAAGTTGTCATCATCGAAGGTCTAGACAGGCTTGTCCCAAACGAAGAACCAGTCATAAGTAAAGCCCTTGAGCGCGCATACAGAAAACGCGGAATCGAGAGCAAACTGGGCAGCAAGTTCAAGACAGTTTCGCAGACACCGACCGCTGTCGAAATTGAACTCGAGAGTGGCGAGAAAGTATCAGCGGACATTCTTCTAGTGGCTGTGGGTCGCGGACCGAATGCCACGGGCTTTGGTTTTGAGCAGCAGGGAGTGCAGATGGATCGAGGTTGGGTTCTGACCAACGATCGACTGCAGACCAACCTGCCGGGTGTTTATGCAGTAGGTGACATTGTGCCTGGGCTTCAACTCGCACATCGTGGATTTATGCAAGGAATCTTTGTGGCCGAGGAGCTAGCAGGCCTGAAGCCAAAGAGAGTCGATGAGATGGGAATCCCCCGCGTCACTTACTGCGAACCTGAAATAGCATCAATCGGTCTCACCGAAGCGCAGGCTAAGGAAAAGTTTGGCAACGATGTTTCAGTTTATGAATACAACTTGGCTGGAAACGGCAAGAGCAACATTCTCGGAACGACCGGTCTAATCAAGCTGATTAGACAAAACAATGGCCCAGTTGTCGGATTCCACATGATTGGATCACGAGCTGGCGAGCAAATCGGCGAAGCTCAACTCATCGTAAATTGGGAAGCCTACCCAGAAGATGTTGCTCCGCTGGTTCACGCACACCCAACCATGAACGAAGCAATTGGCGAAGCGCACCTCGCTCTCGCCGGCAAACCTCTACACGCCCACGCATAAAGACAGGTAAAGAAGATGGCTGACGTAGTTCTTCCAGCACTAGGTGAATCAGTAACCGAGGGCACAGTAACCAGATGGCTCAAGAAAGTCGGAGACACTGTCGCCGTTGATGAGCCACTAGTTGAGATCTCGACTGACAAGGTTGATACTGAGATTCCCAGTCCAGTAGCAGGCGTTGTTCAACAGATTCTGGTCAAAGAAGATGAGACTGTTTCAGTTGGTGCCGTACTTGCAGTTGTTGGCGATGGCGCCGCGATGCCTGCAGCACCTGCAGCGACACCAGCGCCGGTCGCTGCTCCAGCACCGGTTGCACCGCCAGCGCCAGTCGCTGCTCCAGCACCGGTAGTCACAGCACCAGTTGTTCCTGCACCAATTCCTGCGACTGTTGTTCCACCAGTTGCAACTGCGCCAGTTGTTTCACAACCTCCGGTTGCACCGCCCGTTGCCTTGCAAGCTAGCGAATCGGATCCGAATTACATAACTCCAATTGTTAGAAAGCTCGCTGCTGAATTAGGTGTGAATCTGGCAAACGTTCGAGGCACCGGAGTTGGCGGAAGAATTAGAAAAGAGGACGTCCAGGCGGCTGGAAGTGGTAGTGCCCCTGCTGCTGCAGCGACCGCTGTGGTGTCTTCTGCACTGCGCGGAACAGTTGAGCCAATGACTCGCTTGCGCAGAGTCTTGGCGGAGCGCGCGGTTGCATCAATGCAGCAAACCGCTCAGCTAACCTCAGTAGTGGAAGTCGATGTCAGTGGCATCGCTCAACTACGAGAGCGTGTAAAGAGTGACTTCCTAGCTAAAACAGGCAACAAGCTAACTTTCATGCCTTTCTTCACCTTGGCTGCTGCTGAAGCCTTGCGAGCACACCCGAAAATTAACAGCTCTGCTGAAGGCGACCAGATTGTCTACCATGACGGCGAAAACATTTCCTTTGCAGTTGATACTGATCGCGGTCTGCTGACTCCTGTCATCAGAAACACCGCTAGCTTGTCAATTGCTCAACTAGCGGCAGCGATAGCGGATTTAGCCAACAGAACTCGTAGCAACCAGCTCAAGCCAGATGAACTATCGGGTGGCACATTCACCGTTACCAACACTGGTTCACGCGGTGCCCTATTTGACACTCCTGTAGTTTTCTTGCCACAGTCGGCAATCTTGGGCACAGGCATTGTCACTAAGCGACCAGCCGTCGTGTCAGATGCCGATGGCAACGACGCAATAGCAATTCGTTCAATGGTTTACCTAGCGCTGAGCTATGACCACCGAATCATTGATGGTGCAGATGCTGCTCGCTACTTAGGCGATGTCAAGAAGCGTCTTGAGGAAGCAAGGTTCGAAGCAAACCTTGGATTCTAGAAAAATCTGGCTGACCTTGGAGTCGAGTCATGCCTAGATTTGAAAGAGTTGCATTCAATCCGGATTTTATTGACTATCAGTCTGGGTATGAACTTCAACAAAGAGTTCATGCCGAAGTGGTCGCCGGTACTCGAGAAGACACTGTCCTACTGCTGGAACACAAAAGCGTATATACGGCTGGCAAACGAACGGACGCTAGTGAATTGCCAGATGATGGCTCAGAATTTGTTGAAACCAATCGAGGTGGCAAGATTACCTGGCACGGTCCTGGGCAACTAATTGGCTACCCCATAATGCATCTGCCCAAGCCAATCGACGTCGTCGCTTACGTCAGATACCTGGAGCAGACGATTATCGACGTGATAGCCGAATTCGGTATCGAGGGAACCAGAGTCGCTGGCCGAACTGGAGTCTGGGTGCAGTCCCCCAGTGGCATCGATAAGGTCGCCTCAATTGGGATTAGGGTTGCGGAGAAAGTAACGATGCATGGATTTGCTCTAAATTGCAGCAATGATTTAGAGCCATTTGAGCACATTGTTGCTTGTGGGCTAGCCGATGCAAAGGCAACGACCCTAAGTGTTTTAGCATCTAGGGAGATAACCCCGCTTGATGCAGCTAGCCTGATTGAGCAGAAAATGGGAGAAATACCAAATGCCAGAGGCTAAGCCAGAACGCAAGCTACTTCGACTAGAGGTTCGAAATAGCGCCGTTCCAATTGAACGCAAGCCTGAGTGGATTAGAACTACGGCCAAGATGGGACCCGAATACAAGCAGCTGCACTCGCTTGTAAAAGAGCAGGACCTGCACACTGTCTGCCAAGAAGCAGGTTGCCCAAACATTTTTGAATGCTGGGAAGATCGAGAAGCCACATTTCTAATTGGTGGTTCCCAGTGCACTAGGCGTTGTGACTTCTGCCAGATTGATACCGGCAAGCCAGCAGCTTTTGATGCTGACGAACCAAGGCGCGTGGGCGAGTCTGTCTCAAAAATGCAATTGCGTTATGCCACTGTCACAGGCGTTGCACGAGACGATCTCCCTGATGAAGGTGCATGGCTATATGCAGAAACAATTCGTCAAATACACAACCAGTCCCCCGGCACAGGCGTTGAGATACTAGTTCCGGATTTCTCTGGCAATCCAAAACACCTTGGTCAGGTTTTTGATGCGTTACCCGAGGTATTTGCTCACAACGTTGAGACTGTGCCAAGAATTTTCAAGCGAATTAGACCAGCCTTCGATTACAGCAGGTCAATGGATGTCATCACCCAAGCTAGGGATTATGGACTTGTAACCAAGTCCAACTTGATCCTGGGAATGGGAGAAGAAAAAGAAGAAATCATCACAGCTTTACAAGACCTCCACAACGCTGGAACCGACATTGTCACAATCACTCAGTACCTGAGACCAAGTCCCCGTCACCATCCGGTTGAGCGCTGGGTGAAGCCTGAGGAATTCGTTGAGCTTGCCAAGATTGCCGAAGGGATCGGATTCCTGGGAGTGTTGGCTGGTCCACTGGTTCGCTCAAGCTATCGTGCAGGCCGCCTCTGGGCCACCAGCATGATTGCTAAAGGCCGTCCAATTCCCGAAAACCTTCGCCACTTGGCAGATAAGGTCGAATTCGTCCAAGCCAGCGCGATTGCCTAACTAAACTAGGCGCGTGGCTAAGAAGGATAAGAAACCCGGCAGATTCAAACAACTGCTGCAGGTATACAAAGTAACCGCTAAGAACGACCCATCAAGCGTGTGGGTCTCTCTGCTTGGATTTTTAGTTTCTGTTGCAATCGGTCTGGTCATGGGTTACTTCGTATTTGGCGGAGAGCCTTGGAGCTTTACGCTCTGGACAATCTCGGGCGTGACTAGCGGCATTTTGGTCGCCATGATCATCATGTCCCGTCGTGCTGAGCGCAGTGCCTACAAGCAAATTGAAGGTCAAGCCGGAGCCGTTTCCGCAGTGCTGAATTCACAAATCCGTCGATCTTGGCGAGCAAACCCAACACCTATTGCAATTAGCCCCAAAACTCGTGACGCTGTTTACCGGATGATAGGGCGGCCGGGTGTCGTTCTAATCGGCGAGGGTGACTCCGCTCGCTTGACACAAATGCTGCAGGACGAGTCGCGCAAAGTCCACCGCATTGCCCCTGGTGTGACAATCCATCAAATAAAGGTCACTCAGGACAATTCTGGGGTCCGCCTTTACAACCTTCTCAAGACCGTCTACAAGCTCAAGAAGACCCTCCGCCGTGCCGAGGTTACGGCCGTTGCGAACCGTCTGGAATCCTTGGGCGGGCTCTCTATCCCCATCCCTAAGGGAATCGACCCGATGCGAGTGAGACCCCCGAAACGCAAGGGTTAACATTTCTGAAACATTTGACCACTAGGTTTTAGATGTTCCCTCCGGGATCTAGGCAACCGAAGAGAGAGAAACCTATGTTCAAAAACGCATCTGAAGTACTCAAATACATCAAAGAAAATGATGTTAAGTTCGTTGATGTTCGATTTACCGACCTTCCTGGAGTGCAGCAGCACTTTAATCTGCCGGTGTCGCAGATTAATGAAGACTTCTTCGCAAACGGACAGTTATTTGACGCATCGTCCATCCGTGGGTTTGCATCGATTCACGAGAGTGACATGCAGCTCATTCCGGATGTTTCCACCGCATGGCTGGATCCGTTCCGTGTAGAGAAAACGCTAATCATAAATTTTGACATTTATAACCCTCGCAATGGTGAGCTCTATCACCGCGACCCTCGTCAGGTTGCACACAAGGCAGAGCGTTACCTTCAGTCAACTGGCATCGCAGACACTGCGTTCTTCGCCCCAGAAGCCGAATTCTTTATCTTTGATGAGGTTCGATACGAGGTGAAAGCCAACACTGCCTTCCACATCGTTGACTCAATCGAAGGAAGCTGGAACTCAGCCCGCGTTGAAGAAGGTGGAAACCTCGGCAATAAAACTCCATACAAAGGCGGATACTTCCCAGTTTCACCAGTTGATCACCTAGCTGACATTCGTGATGCGATTGTCTTGGAGCTCGAGGCAGCCGGCTTGGATGTTGAGCGCTCCCACCACGAGGTTGGAACTGCCGGTCAGTGCGAGATCAACTACAGATTTGACACTCTGGTTAAGAGTGCCGACGACATTCTGAAGTTTAAGTACATCGTCAAGAACGTTTCCCACCAGTTTGGCAAGACTGCAACCTTTATGCCAAAGCCTCTATTTGGTGACAATGGTTCTGGCATGCACGTTCACCAATCGCTATGGAAAGACGGTAAGCCGTTGTTCTATGACGAGACCGGTTACGGTGGACTTAGTGACATGGCTCGGTGGTACATCGGTGGTCTTCTCAAGCACGCCCCTAGCTTGCTTGCGTTCACTAACCCATCAATCAACTCTTACCACCGTCTAGTTCCAGGTTTTGAAGCACCTGTGAACCTCGTCTACTCAGCAGGAAACCGATCAGCTGCTATTCGAATCCCTATGACTGGATCAAATCCAAAGGCTAAGAGAATCGAATTCCGAGCCCCAGACAGTGCAGGTAACCCATACCTTGCATTCGCAGCAATGCTGATGGCCGGCTTGGATGGCGTTAAGAACAGAATTGAGCCTCACGCACCAGTCGACAAGGATCTCTATGAGCTTCCACCAGAAGAGGCCAAGAACATTCCACAGGTTCCTGGATCATTGGAAGCAGTGCTGCAGAGCCTAGAGCAGGACAACGAGTACTTGATGCAGGGCAACGTATTCACGGAAGACCTGATTGAAACTTGGATTGATTACAAACGCGAGAAGGAACTGAAGCCTATGGCTCAGCGCCCTCACCCGTATGAATTCGAGCTTTATTACGGTGTCTAGATTCAATTGACAAAAGGGGCGACTTCGGTCGCCCCTTTTGAGTTAAAAAAGCTCCTCGAAAACCTTTCTAGATCTTCTGGTCGCAGCCAGATAATCATCTTCGAGCTCTGACGCAGAGCCCGGAGAGTATTCGAGAATGCGAGAAGTCGCTTCCAACTGACGCCTATCGCTGGGGAGGATGTCTATTAGCTTGTCAACGGCCAGAACGAGGGCGCTTCTGGTTCGCGTGGCGATCGACCAACCCGCATTCAAAATCTGTGCCTGATCCATACTTATAATCGAAAGCTTCGCCAGCTCCTGTAGAACCTCCAGTGTTCCAACACGCTGTAACTCAGGATGTTTAGCTGCGTATCTAAGTTGATACAGCTGTACCAGCCATTCGACATCGCTGATTGATCCTCGTCCTAGTTTCAAGTGCCTGGTGGGATCGGCGCCAAGTGGTAATCGCTCGCTCTCAACTCTCGCCTTGATTCTCCGGATCTCCGTCAATTGCTTATCTGAAAGCTGCTCGGGGTATCGATACTTATTAATCAAACTAGTGAAAGACGATCGCAGGGAATCGCTACCTGAAATGATACGAGCTCTAAGGAGGGCTTGGAATTCCCAAGTATCAGCCCACTTCTCGTAGTAAGCCTGATAACTCTCAATGGAACGAACTCTAGGTCCGTTCTTGCCTTCAGGGCGAAGCCCCAAATCCAGCTCAAACTCTAGAAGAGAGTCCTTGCTCAGCAGCATAAGTTGCGAAGCAATCTGTTCTGCAATTTGCTGAGAACCCTCTGTGTCTGATCTGTAAACGAGCATGGCGTCGGCATCCGACCCAAATCCAAGTTCTTTACCGCCCCAGCGTCCCATTGAAATAATTCCAAAATCTAAGGCTTCATTAGCTCCGCCCTTGGCAAGCTGCAGCATTGCAAGAAGATAACTATCAACCAAATCTGTAAGTCCCATGGATATCTTTTGCATGGTGAGCTGACCGAGCACGGCGCCGATTGCAAGCCTTAGAACTTCCCTGCGCCGGATCTGTCTGATTAGCTCCGCAGCTGATTCCGTTGTTTCGCGATCTGCAATTGCAAGCATCTCTTGAAGCAGTTTCTCCTGTGAGCTTGGTTCGAGAGAGCCAGCATCCCCAAACCACGCCGATGAGTCAGGGATGTGCTCGAGAAGTCTGGCTATAAAGCTGGATGATGATAGAACCTTCATAAGTCGCTCGGCCGCCCCGGAAGAGTCGCGGAGCATCTTGAGGAACCAGTGCGTCTCTCCTAGTGATTCACTCAAACGTCTAAAGCTAAGAAGCGCCCGATCTGGATCAATGCCTTCCGCCATCCAACGAATTAACACCGGCACTAAAGTCCTTTGGACTGTTGCTCTCCTGGACACCCCGCTCGTGAGGGCTGAGATGTGGCGAATGGCTCCGGTGGGATCGATGAATCCGAGCGCCCGAAGCCTCGAGTCAATGGCTTCGTCACTTAGCTTCACATCACCAGGTGCAAGTTCGGCCGTCGCGGCAAGAAGAGGGCGATAGAACACTGAATCATGCAGAGATGCAACTCTGGAGCGAGTTTGGTCTAAAACTTGAGCAAGGTCCTCAGCCGACCAATTGAGATTTACTCCCCTGGCAACCCTTCTTAGTTCAGAAATTTGAGCTGGAACTAAATGAGTTCTTCTCAACTTGATTAGTTGAACTCTGTGCTCCACCACTCGCAATAGTTGATACGAAGCGATCATTTCGCGTGCATCGTCTCTACCCAAGAAACCAGCATCGCTGAGCGAGTGCAGAGCCGATAAGGTATTGGCTGATCGGAGAGACTCATCAGTCACTCCGTGGACCAGCTGCATCAATTGAGCAGTGAATTCGACATCTCTCAGGCCGCCTCTGCCAAGCTTTATGTCTCGCTGGGCATCATCCTTGCTTAGCTGTTCTAAGACGCGTTTTCTGAGATGACGAGTGCTCTCAACAATTCTGCTTCTTTCAGAGTAGGTCCAAATCAAAGGCTTTATTTTTTGAACATACTGTTCACCAATTGATCTATCCCCGGCAGCAAAGCGTGCTTTCAGAAGGGCTTGGAACTCCCAAGGTTCTGCCCATTTTTCATAGTAAGTTTTGTGTGCTTCTAGGGTTCTAACTAGAGCGCCAGATTTACCCTCCGGGCGAAGGTTGGCATCAACTTGCCACAGTCCTTCCTCAATATCAGATTCAAACAGGCATGCTGCCAGTCGAGTTGCCAGCTTGGTTGAGGTTTCAAGAGAATCCGAATCAGACACATAAATAACATCTACATCGGAGACGTAATTTAATTCTGCTGCTCCGGTTTTACCCATGGCAATTATTGCCAACTTGGAACTTTGCTTCTGTTCGATACTTATTCTGCCCTCAGCCACAAGTTCAAGCCCGGCCAGATCCAACCCAGCCTCAAGCGTGGCATCAGTAAGTCGAGTGAGCGCCGTTGCAACGAATTCATACGCATCTAGAGCGCTTGGTGAAGACAGGTCAAAATCAACGATTTGGAGCAGTTGAGCACGATAAGCGACTCTCAGTTCCACGCGACTTGAAGAACTAACTTCAAATTCAGTTGGCAGCCGTGGCTCAACCTGAAACAAATCAAGGTGCTTCGGGTGTCTTATGAGAAACTCTGCCAATGCGTCTGAGGATCCCAGGAGTCTGCACAGCCGGAGCGACTTGTCTGGGCTTGAGAGAAGTTTCCCAATTCGCCAAGAATCGACTTCTGCTAAGCGAAGCAGAGAGTCGAGTGCTCGATCCGGTGATGCTGATTTAGACAGCGGATCCAAGGCTGAGTGGCCCCAGTCCCCTGCTAATTCGACCAATCGGTCTAACTTAGGAATACTTTGTGATAACTCTTCAAAGCCCAGTCGGGCCAATTCACTCAGCGGGTTTGAACGTGAAGCCATCTAGAGGGTTCGCAGGTTTTGCTCAATCTCAAATGGCGTAACTTGCGCACGATACTCCGCCCACTCATTTCTCTTATTAGCGAGCACAAAACTAAAGACTGATTCACCCAAAATTTCTGCAGCTAGTTCCGATGATTCGAGTTTCTTGATTGCGTGATCCAAAGATTGAGGGAGAGATTCGTTGCCGAGAGCTCGTCGTTCCATGTCAGTCAAAGACCAGACATCGTCCTCAGCTTCGGCAGGAAGCTCATAACCATTCTCAATACCTTTCAGCCCTGCACCCAGCAATAACGCGTAAGCCAAATATGGGTTGGCAGCTGAATCCATGGCACGATACTCAATTCGAGTGCTTTGAGCCTTCTCAGGCTTGTGAAGAGGGATTCTGATTAGTGCACTGCGGTTGTTATGGCCCCAGCTGACATAGCTTGGAGCTTCACCGCCTCCCCAAAGGCGCTTGTAGCTGTTGACGAATTGATTGGTTACAAGCGTGATCTCTGGAGCGTGACGAAGAACACCAGCCATAAATTGGCGAGCAGTATTTGACAGGTGATACTGGGCCCCAGCATCAAAGAATGCATTCTTGTCTCCCTGAAAGAGGGAGAAGTGCGTGTGCATTCCACTTCCAGGATGATTGGTGAAGGGTTTTGGCATAAAGGTTGCGTAGACACCTTGCTCTATCGCAACTTCCTTGATGACAGTCTTGAAAGTCATTACATTGTCTGCCATTGAAAGAGCATCGGCATAACGTAGGTCAATCTCATTTTGACCTGGCCCACCCTCATGGTGACTGAATTCAACCGAGATTCCGAGTTGCTCCAACATGGTCACAGCACGACGTCTAAAGTCATGTGCTGTGCCGCCTGGAACATTGTCAAAGTAGCCAGCGTTATCCACTGGTTGAGGTAAACCATCAGAACCCAGTTCGGCGGACTTCAAGAGGTAAAACTCAATTTCAGGGTGGACATAAAAACTAAATCCGAGTGATGCGGCCTTATCTAGGGCTCGCCTCAACACGTTTCGAGGATCGGCTGCAGCTGGTTTTCCGTCTGGTGTCGCGATATCGCAAAACATTCGAGCGGCGGGATCGACGGTTCCTCGCCAGGGAAGGATTTGAAAAGTACTAGGGTCCGGAATGGCCAACATGTCAGCTTCCGAAGTCCTGGCTAGACCTTCTATCGCCGACCCGTCAAAGCCAATACCCTCAGCAAAAGCGCCCTCAATCTCCGCTGGAGCGACGGCCACAGACTTTAAAGTTCCAGCCACGTCTGTGAACCAAAGTCGGATGAACTTTACCCCGCGCTCCTCAATTGTGCGCAGTACGAACTCTTGCTGCTTGTCCATAAGGCCTCCTGAACCTCCCTCTAGGCTAGTGGCTGTGCAAGAAATCCGTATCGGCTTTGGCCAGATAAACCCGGTCGTTGGCGACTTTGAGCACAATTCTGCGCAGGTGCTAAGACAGCTGGAGAAGGCTGATGGGAAAGCCGACCTTATTGTTTTCGGCGAGCTCGCACTATGCGGTTATCCGCTAGGTGATCTGAGTTACAGAACAGACATCATTGAGAAAACACAAATCGCGCTTAAACGATTAATCGATGAATCTAAAAAATTTCCTGACCTGACCGTTGTCTTGGGACACGTTTCGATGGCCACTGCAAGGAAGTCCAACCAGTCGGCATTTGCTATTGCCCACAACTCAGCAACCGTCTTTTCAAATGGAAAGGTCGTTGGTCGCTACGATAAACAGCGCCTCCCTACCTATGACGTGTTTGACGATTGGCGCAATTTTGTTCCTGGAAGCCAGGAATTGATTTTTGAAATCAAGGGCAAGAAGGTGGCTGTTGCAATCTGTGAAGACATTTGGGATTCACATTCTGGTCAGGCGGAGAGACTGGAAGCCGCCAAAGTCGATTTACTTGTCGTGCCAAATGGATCTCCTTACACGAGAACTAAACCATCAGAAAGAAGATTTGCTGCGCGCGATTTTCAAAGAGGTTTCTCCATTGCCTATGCAAATTTATGTGGCGGTCAAGACGAATTAGTCTTTGATGGAGACAGCTTTCTAATTGATAAAAGTGGTGAAGAAGTCTTTCGGGCGCCATTTTCTGAAGGTGTCTTCATCGATCCACAAGAACTCGAAGACGTGCTAGACGATGACCCGGCGAGACTTTTCAGGGCACTTGTTGTTGGTCTCAGGGATTATTGCGTAAAAACAGGTCAAACGAAGATTGTTTTGGGTTTGTCTGGTGGCATTGATAGTGCTCTAAGTTGTGCGTTGGCTGCCGAGGCGATTGGTTCAGAAAATGTTCTCGGGGTTGCGCTTCCGTCTCGCTATTCTTCTGATCATTCTTTAGAAGACGCAGCAGCGATTGCTAAGGCCGTTGGGTGTGAATACCGAAGGATTGAAATAGAGGGCCCTCACGCTAGTTTTGAATCTCTTCTGGATCTTTCTGATCTCGCTAAGGAAAACATCCAAGCTCGAATTAGAGCCGTCATCCTTATGGGTATTTCCAACACCGAGGGCAGGCTCTTGCTGAGCACAGGAAATAAGTCAGAAATTGCCGTCGGTTATTCGACCATCTATGGTGACGCAGCTGGCGGATTCGCGCCAATCAAAGACCTCTTCAAGACAGATGTTTGGTGGTTATCGCGTTGGTACAACGAGTACAAAAAACAGGAAATAATTCCCGCTAGATCAATTAGCAAAGCTCCCTCCGCCGAACTAAGGCCTGGCCAAGTTGACCAAGACTCTCTTCCTGATTACCAGCTATTGGACGATGTTTTGAAGTTACTGATCGAGAAATCAGCCACGGTCGAAGAAGTAGTCGGTCTTGGTTTCGACAGAGAATTGGTTGCAGACATCGATGAACGAGTTCGCAAGGCTGAATGGAAAAGAAGTCAGGGTGCAATTGGCACCAAAACAACTCAGCTAGCATTTGGTAGTGGGCGAAGGGTACCCATTACGACAAGATTTGGAAAGCTATGAAGATTCGCACCGGCACGCTGCGTGAAATTAAGCAAAAAGGTATGAAGTTTGCATGTCTGACTTCTTACGACCAGCAAACTGCGCAAATCTTTGATGAGGCAGGAATTGAATTAATTCTTGTGGGTGACAGCGCCAGTAATACCGTCCTGGCGCATGACACGACTATTCCAGTCACGCTAGATGAAATGATTCCCTTTGGACAAGCAGTAGCTAGATCAGCTAAACAATCTCTAGTCATTTTTGACATGCCATTTGGTAGCTATGAGCTCAACAGTGAACAGGCACTCGGGAACGCAGTGCGGGTGCTGAAAGAAACAGGTGTAGCCGGTGTCAAGATTGAAGGTAGACGAACAGAGCAAATAAAAAAGCTCGTAGAAAACGGCATCCCAGTAATGGGGCACGTGGGTTTCACCCCTCAAACCGTTCACGGTCTTTCTGGATACAAAGTCCAAGGACGTCTAGACGATGCCGATCGTGTCCTTAGCGATGCCATTGCGATTCAAGAGGCAGGTGCATTTGCAATTGTGCTAGAGCTGGTACCAGCCGAACTTGCTGAAAAAATCACCAAGGAATTGGCAATTCCAACGATAGGAATTGGCGCTGGAAATGCCACTGATGGACAAATCTTAGTTTGGACTGATTTTGCAGGTCTCGGTGAGAAGATTCCAAGCTTTGCAAGAAGATACCTCTCGCTGAGAGAGGATTTAAGTAAGGCTGCAGTTCAATTCGCTAAGGATGTAAAGTCAGGGAATTTCCCTTCGGAAAATGAAAGTTTTCGCTAGTTCTCTAACTCTTCATCTCTAATCTTCTGAGCGCGATCTCTAACAATTTGTTCGGCATTAAGGGCATCTGAATAGGTGTTAAATGGCCCCATTCTGTCTAGGCCCAGTGACTTCGGTCCTTCTTCAACTTCCTTAGTCTTAGTGTTAAACCAATAACGCTTTTCTTCCATAGTTATCAACCTATCGCCAATTACAATTTGGCAAATGCCAAAAGACAAAAGCGGAAGACTAGTCCCGGGAAAGCTTTCCCCCATTAGAAGCGTGCCGACGCCCATTGCCAGACCGGAGTATGTTGGCAAACCAGCGCCCTCTCCTCACACAACAGGCGACCGCTACGACGAGGAGTCAATCGAAAGAATTAGAAGGGCAAGTCGTTTAGCCGCACATGCTCTGCAACTTGTTCTTTCTTCTGCTAAACCTGGCATGACCACCGATGAACTAGATCAAATAGGCCATGAATACCTAGTTAGCCAGGGTGCCTATCCCTCAACTCTTGGATATCGTGGCTTTCCTAAGTCTCTTTGCACATCGCTTAATGAAGTCATCTGTCACGGCATACCTGATGACACCGTTTTGGAAGAAGGCGACATATTGAATGTTGACATCAGCGCCTATCTCGATGGTGTGCATGGTGACACTAATGGAACGGTCGCTGTGGGGACTGCAACAGAAGACGTAAAGCTTTTGATTGAGAGAACCCAAGAAGCTATGCAGAGAGGAATAAGAGCCGCTCTGCCTGGCAGGGAAGTAAACATCATTGGTCGCGCTATTGAAACTTATGCAAGACGATTTGGTTATGGAGTGGTCAGAGACTTCACCGGGCATGGTGTTGGGACTAGCTTCCATACAGGTTTGATAATTCCCCACTACGACGAGCCCAAATACAACACAATAATTGAGCCTGGCATGGTCTTTACGATCGAACCCATGATCACCCTTGGCGGATACGAGTGGGAATTATGGGATGACGGATGGACAGTCACCACAGCGGACAAATCCCTCACAGCACAGTTCGAACACACTATTCTCATCACTGAAGACGGCCCAGAGATTCTGACGGAGGCTTAGTGGCGAGAAAAGCTATCGGTATCGACATTGGTGGTACCGGGATAAAAGGAGCCCTGGTTGACACCAAGCAAGGCGAGCTTCTCTCCTCTCGTATAAAAGTTGAAACTCCAGCCGGCGGAGAGCCAGAGGAGATTGCGAGCACCGTGAAGGACATAGTGGCTCAGCTAACAAACCGATCTGATAGGCCAATTGGAATATGCTTTCCGGCCGTTGTGCAAAATGGAGTAACCCGCTCCGCTGCCAACGTAAGCAAGCGATGGATAGGTCTAGATGCCGCCAAGTTGTTTACCCAGACCCTTCACACCAAAATCCAAATTCTCAACGATGCCGACGCTGCTGGAGTAGCAGAAACAAGATATGGTGCAGGAAAAGGCCAAAAGGGATTAGTCATAATGACTACTTTGGGAACTGGAATAGGCACTGCGCTGATACACAATGGTGAGCTAATTCCAAATGCAGAACTTGGACATCTTGAAATAGACGGACTTGACTACGAGACCAAGGCTTCTTTTGCTGCTAAAGAGCGAGAAGGTCTGAGCTTTGTGCAATGGGCTGATCGATTACAGCGTTATTACTCAGAGCTGGAAAGACTCTTGACCCCTAATCTCTTTATCGTTGGAGGCGGGGTAAGTAAGTCACACAAGGAATTTCTTCCACTTTTGAAGCTCAAGACACCCATAGTGCCTGCCAAGCTGAAGAACGCCGCTGGCATTATCGGCGCAGCTGCAGTTGTAACTAAAGAATTTTGATGGGCCGACCGGTACGCCGGGTTCTGTCGCTTGCGCGGACGGTCATCTATCTCGGCAACTGATTACTCAGTTGCTCTAGCGACCTACCCGAAGACTCGGACGAGCAGTCCTCAAACGCCTTCTGCTTGGTCTTGCTCCAAGTGAGGTTTACCTAGCCAGCGAAGTTACCTCCGCTGCTGGTGGTCTCTTACACCACCGTTTCACCCTTACCCTTGCGGGCGGTTTACTTTCTGTTGCACTATCTCTCGGGTTACCCCGGGTGGGTGTTACCCACCACTTCGCTCTTTGGAGCCCGGACGTTCCTCGACAATGTCGCGACCGCCTGGTCGACCCATCGTTATAAGCCTACTTTTGTTGCAGGTGAGCGCAATAGTTCAGAGTGAATATCTCAGCGTATTCAATGCCAAAAAACCGATAAACGCTGATTCCACCCGGTGAAGTATTCAGATTCCAGAAAATACTGTCGGAGCCCCTCAATGCAGCGGCAGCGATTGCTCTAGATGGCATCATGTGAGTCGAAATCACAGCACAGCTTCCGCGATAGCTTTCAATTATCTCCCCCAGTGAATCCCAAACTCGATCCTTCATTTGATTCACAGATTCGCCTGAGGGCGGCGCAGAAACTAGAGATCCTCGCCAAGCCGAAACTAAATCCAGTGAGTCAGTCTCAAGCTGGGCCATGTCCATCATTTCCCACTCGCCAAAACCAATTTCCTTGAGCCTGACGTCAGCCTGCGGGTCCAATTCAAATGACTGAGCAATCGCCTCGGCCGTCTGGGTTGTCCGCAGCATTGGAGAGTGGACGACAATTGCAGGTTCAGGCAACGCGAAAAGCTTGACGAGCTTTGGTATCTCAATTGCAGCTGCCTTGGCTTCCGCTGAACCAAGTTCCGACAAAGCTGGGTCAGTCCCGTCACCGCCAGAGACCAGATTTTTCTCTGTATTTATGGTGTGACCATGCCTCACCACAATGATTGTCGTTGGCTCTAAGTATTGCCTCGGCGCTCTGATTGATCTTGGCTGGATTGAGGCGAGTTCCAATTGAGAGTCAGCAGCTGTCGAGAAATTTCCTTTATCCAATGCAGAATTGGCATTCGCATCGGCCTTGAAATTCTGTTCGCGCGGAATCCACTCAAGAGTGGCTTCAAACTCCAGGAGAAGAGACTTGGCCTGATCAGCCAGTTCTCTGAGTTGAGGGTTATTGATTTTCCAACGGCCACTTAGCTGCTCAACCACTAGCTTCGAATCCATCCGAATTGTTAGAACCCGATGAGGAGTCTGAGTCAAGAATCGCAGGCCTGCTATTACTGCCGCGTACTCAGCTTGATTGTTGGTGGCAGCTCCTAATGCCTCCCCCATCTCGGCAATTACGGCTCCGCTTGCGTCCACTATGTGTACGCCATAAGCGGCAGGACCTGGATTGCCACGGGAAGCACCGTCTGCATAGAGAAAAATCATTGTCTAATCACAATCGCTGCACATTCGGGGCAGAGGGCCACTTGGTCAGCTGGCACATTGGATATCTCTGCAATGGCGGTTGAATTCAAGTTCATGTTGCACGCATTGCAGGCAGATCTGACAAGTCTGCCAACGGCTGTTCCCTTGGAAAGTTTCTTATCAAATAGTTCTAAAAGCTCGGGCGGGAAACTGGAGCGCAGCTTTTCAATCTCAGTGTTCAGATTTGAATTCTCTTGCTTCAAAGACTCTAATTGAGCTCTCAATTCTGATTTTGATGATTCCAGTTCCTTCTCGGCGGCTTCCTTCTCCTTTGCCAGCGCACTCAGCTTCTGCTGCTGGACGTCTAGATCTGTAAGGATGCCAAGATCAGTGTCTTCAAGCATGTTTTTGCGTTGAAGCAGCCCATCAATTTCATGCTGGATGCCTGAGATGTCCTTGGTGCTGGATGATGCGTTCAGACGATCTTGATCCGTCTTGATTCTTTTATCGACCAGCTCGAGATCGCTCTCAATTCTCTTTTTCTCTGCGAGCACAGATTCAACAACCATCAGTTGATTTCTCGATAGTTCCGAGAGCTGCACGATTCGAAGCTCTAGTTCGCGAAGGCTTTCGCCTGTGGAGAGTTGCTTAGCATGGGCTATCAATCGCCGCTGATCTAGTATCAACTTTTGGAGCTGCCAGAGATCCTCTAATTGCTGGGCTGAGGCCTTCATTGCATCACCGCAAAGTCCCATGGATCTGTTCGAAGATCTGAAACCACAAAGTCAACTTCAGGGTGAAGCCTAGAAAGCTGTTTGGCCGCCGAATCTAGCCAAACCCATTCCGCTGCCCAGTGAGAGATGTCTATTAGTGCAGGACCGTTGACTAGCTTTGCCTGCTCTGAAAAATCTTGAGCTGGATGATGACGAAGATCGCTAGTAATAAACAAATCTAGACCCGATTGAGCTGCTATTGGCAGAAAAGAGTCGCCTGCTCCACCTACTAGTCCAACTCGCGAGATTTTTCTGTCGCTAGAGCCGGCTACTTTGATTCCCTGAGCTGTTGAAGGCAACAGCTTCGCAATTTTCCGTGCAAACTCAATCAGCGTGGTCTCGTCTACATCACCAACAATTCCGTGGCCGGAGGTCGTGACTAAAGCGGATGTATTGGTTAATCCAAACAACTTAGCGATTGACTGAGAGACGCCATCAACAGCAATGTCGGCATTCGTGTGAGCCGAAAAAATCGCCAGGTTTGAGCGAATCGCTTTGGATACCAAATTGCCTTTAAGCGTTAGTTCACCAAGTTCATGAACTGGCCTTAGCAAAAGTGGGTGATGTGTTAGGAGTAACTGAGCACCTTCGCTGACAGCTTGTTCTAAAACATCGGCAGTGACATCGACAGATAACAGAACTTTTTGAACTTGCTGATCGGGGTTTCCAATCATCAAGCCTGGCCTATCCCAGTCCTCGGCAGTGTGGCTTGGCCAGAGCTTTTCGAATGTGGAAAGCAAGTTGCTGAGGTTCATTTCTCAAGCCAATCAGAAAAGATGACAAACTGCAGGAAATTCGAGTGGGCCCTACCGGGCTCGAACCGATGACATCCACGGTGTAAGCGTGGCGCTCTACCAACTGAGCTAAAGGCCCGGAGCGATACTACTACAGAGTTGAAGCTAGAGCAGCTTCAAAGCTTCTCGATACTCGGCTAGATTACGTGCCTGACCAGGAGCAGTAACGAACTTGGCCACCACTAGCCCTTCACGATCAATTAGAAATGTAGCTCGGTTGGAAAAACCCTTATCCTCGAGAAAGACACCGTATTGGCGGCTAACTTCGCCGTGGGGCCAAAAGTCAGCAAGCAACTGAAATTCATAATCTTCGGCCTTGGCAAATGCGGCCTGCGTGTACTTGCTATCAACACTGATGGCTGCCAGCTCAACGGAGGCATCCTGAAAAATGCCTAAATTGTCTCTCAGCTCACACAGTTCCCCCGTGCAGACCCCAGAGAAAGAGAAGGGGTAGAAAACCAATGCCACGGGCTTGCCTAGGTGATCGCTCAGCTTGAAATCCTCGCCATGCTGGTTGCTGAGGGTGAAATCTGGGGCTTTTTCTCCGACTGAAATGCTCATAGGTGCTCCTTAGGGCTGA
>CAEZTO010000006.1_pt1 | contig 44494 bp, 34 predicted proteins | sample 7264241 | NCBI WGS metagenome assembly CAEZTO01 (sample SAMEA6813806, study PRJEB35770) | uncultured Aquiluna sp. | biome: Freshwater; feature: Freshwater reservoir; material: water | place: Czech Republic | collected 2017-08-18 | depth 0.5m m
CGAGCAGAACATGTCACAGGATCAGATCGCTCGCGCTCTAATGACCTCCCGGTCCAACATCTCTCGCATTCTCTCGGTTGCTAAAAAAAGAGGCGTTGTTGAAATCAAAATCAACGAGGCCACTAAGCGCGAAACTCAAATTGAAGAGATGTTGATTTCAAAGTTTGGTCTACGTGCAGCACTGGTAGCAAAGGTGCCAAGAACCACCTCTGATTACCAGGCGGTTGGCCAACTGGCAGTGCAGAGCTTTCTGAATCACCTAAAGCCAAGAGTTCGTGTTGCAGTTTCCTGGGGAAGATCAATTCAGGCCATGGTGGAAGCACTTGAACCTGAAAATCGTCCCGATGTAACTTTCATTCCGCTAATGGGCGGCATGACCGAAATACCAGCCTCTTACTCTGGCGAAACACTCATTAGATCACTGGCAGAAAAATACAACGCAGACTTTCAAATTCTTCATGCACCAACCATCGTTCAATCACCCGACATCAAAGTCGCTTTAATGAAAGAACCCAGTGTTGCAACCGTGATTGACGCCGCTAGAACTGCCGATGTGGCATTTGTTGGAATTGGTTCCAAGGGAGCTAATAGCTCTCTTCACATCCTCGAGTCAGCTGGCATCAATGAAAAGGAAAACCCAGAGTTCTTTGCAAAGTGGGCAGGCGATCTAGCCGGCAGATTCTTTGACAGAGATGGTAAGAGCATTAACTCTCGTCTTGACTCCAGAACCGTTGGACTTGAACTAAATGAGCTTGCCAGAATTAGAAGAGTGGTTGGTGTCGCAGCAGGTGACGAGAAGACAGAGGGTATTCTGGCGGCACTCAGAGGTGGTTTGATTTCGGAGCTAGTGACATCATCTAACTGTGCAATGAAACTGCTGGAAGCAGCCGAGAGCAAGAAGCTAGGAGAGTTGGTCTGATATGGAAGTACTAATTTGGATTCTGCTTGTAATTGCAGTGATGTGGGTGTTCCAGCTCTATTTAGCTGTGAAGCAATCCCAGAGATTTGCTGATGCTCTCAAGGAGATCAGAACCCCCGGCACCACCACGACGGTGGGAATGGGTGGTTACCGCTATCGCGGTGGCAGGGCTTTCGTAGCCCTGGCCCAAAAGGACGGAGTGGTCACCGGGGCCAGGATTCTGACCGGTTTGACCGTCTTCGCAAACGCAAAACCGCTCAACGAGCTGGTCGGCCACAAGCTGACAGACCTGGCTGAGGGCAAAGGCCTTGAGAAATCAAAGAAAAAGGTGGTGGAGGCTACCCAAATGGCGGCCAAAACACTACTAGACCAGAATGCACAAACGTGACTATCCAGCCTCTAATTGGCTGGGAGTTTCTGGGCTAGCGTAACGAACAGCACGGTCGACGTCGACTGTGTTCGATCCAAAGGAGGGTTGATGAATATATTCACCAACGCTGAGACGGTTGCCGAACCGACAGGCGTATGGGGAGCGATTGCTGGTGGAGCCGAATACTTCATCAGTATCTTCAACCGAGGCGGTGAAGTTTTCTTTAGCCTCATGGGCGGAATTCTTCCGACTCTGGTTGTTTTGTTAACTGCAGTTAACGCTCTCGTCCGAATCATTGGTACTGACAAGATCGAGAACCTGGGCCGCAAAGCAGCTCAGCCTGGTCTTCAGTGGTACCCAGTGCGCTACATGGTATTGCCATTCTTGGCAGTATTCTTCCTAACGAACCCAATGGCTTACACCATGGGTCGTTTCCTACCTGAGCGTTACAAGCCTGCGTTCTATGACTCCGCAGTGTCTTACGTTCACCCAATTACAGGTCTGTTCCCACACGCAAACCCAGGTGAGCTTTTCGTTTACCTAGGTATCGCTGCTGGTATCACGACGCTAGGACTAGGTCTTGGTGACCTAGCTCTTCGTTACCTGCTAGTTGGTCTAGTAGTTATCTTCATCCGTGGAATTGTGACCGAGTGGATCACAGCCAGGATGCTAGCTAGGAAGGCGGCGTAACAATGGACGGACTAAACAAAGTATTAGTAACCATTGGTCGCGGTGTAGGTGGCGTGGTTGGTACCTTGTACCAAGCAGGTCGCGACACTATCGACACAATCATTCGCAACATCCTGCCTTTCATGGCGTTCATTTCATTCATCATCGGTCTAGTTCTAGTAACCGGTATTGGTGACGTGATTGCCCAGGGCATCAAGGGTCTCGCTGGCAACATTGTCGGTCTTCTGATCGTTTCTGTTGTTTGTGCTATTCCTGTTCTCTCCCCGCTGCTAGGTCCAGGTGCTGTTATTGCACAGGTCGTTGGAACCCTGCTCGGTGTTGAGATTGGTAAGGGAACTATCCCTCCACAGATGGCACTACCAGCTCTATTCGCAATCAACCCACAGGTTGGTTGTGACTTCATTCCAGTGGGTCTAGCCCTTGGAGAAGCAGAGCCTGAGACTGTAGAGGTTGGAGTACCAGCTGTGCTGTTCTCCCGCCTTATCACCGGACCGCTATCTGTCGTAATCGCTTACGTCGCTAGCTTCGGCCTATACAGCTAAGAAACAAAAACATCCTTTCGGGGGTTATCAGAGGATGGGTCGTTCTTCGGCCCATCCTCTGATTACTAATCAGGGCATTAATTAGTTAAAAAGGAGATCCAAATGGCAGAGTACAAGGCAGTAAAGATCGACAAGGGCCCAGGCGGCTGGGGTGGACCACTAACCATCAAGCCAACCGATGCACGTCCTTACATCTATTCAGTGACCGGTGGCGGTATTCACCCCCTGGCACAAAAGATCGCTGACCTAACTGGGGGAATCGCATTCGATGGCTTTGCCTCATCCAAGAAGTTTGAAGAGATCGCAGTGGCAGTGATTGACTGCGGTGGAACAGCACGTATCGGCGTTTACCCGATGAAGAAAGTTCCAACCGTTGACATTCACGCAACCAGCCCTGCTGGTCCACTTGCAATGTTCATCACCGAAGACCTGCTGGTCACCGGTGTGAAGCTAGACAACATCAACCCAGCCTAAGGAGAAAAATGACAGTGCTTTACAAAAGCACCGTCACTGAAATTGGCGAGCTGGTTCCAAGCTTTATTGCTGAGGGAATGCTGGTTTTTTTTGGTGAGAGTGCGCCGGAGGAGCTTCGCACCTTCTGCATCATCCACAAGCTGGAGCATGCAGAGGGGCAAGTAAAGACGGGTGATTTTGTTTCAATTGACGGACACGAGTTTGAAGTGCTCTCGGTCGGTTCAGTGGCAAACGACAACCTTTACAACCTCGGCCACCTCAACCTAAAAGCCAACGGCAACACCGTTGCTGATCTGCCAGGCGATGTTTCAATCGCCAAGGTTGATTTGCCAGAGGTAAAAATCGGAACCCAGATCGAGATAACCAGGAGAGACTAAATGCAATACCGCCTCAAGCTGCAAGAGCTAGCAAAAAAGAACGGACGACCATTCCGCATCGCACTGGTTGGTGCTGGGCAAATGGGTCGCGGTTTTGCAGCTCAAGCACACCGCTTGGGGCTAGAGGTGGCAGCGGTTGCTGACATCGCACCAGATCGCATCAACCAGGCCTTCCATGATCTTGGTCACCCGTCACCAATCATTTCCTCAGACCCAGCTGAACTTAATCACCTGATCAAAGCTGGCCAGCCTGCTGGAACAACTAATGCCGACATCGTTCCGCAGCTCGACGTTGATGTCGTAGTTGAGGCAACCGGTGTTGCCGCAATTGGTGCAGACATTATTTATAAGTCGCTCTCAGCTTCCAAGCACGTAGCAACGCTGAACGTGGAAGCCGATGTCACGGTTGGTCCAATCCTGCACAAGACCGCAAAAGAGCACGGAGTGCTCTACTCGGTCTGTAATGGAGATGAGCCAACCGAAGCGAAAGAACTGGTTGATTTCGCGAGAGATCTTTCTTTTGAAATCATCATGGCTGGCAAGGGCAAGAACAATCCGTTTGAGCCGCACTCTAACCCCGACACCGTGGCAGAGCGCGCAGCCAAGAAACACATGAATCCAAAGATGCTTGCCTCTTTCACTGATGGCTCTAAGACCATGATTGAAATGGCAGCGCTGGCTAACGCAACTGGACTAAAGCTAACTAAGCGCGGAATGATTGGCCCAGCTGCCACCAGAACCACTCTGCACGATGTATTCAAACCAAAGAGCGAAGGCGGAGTGCTCGACGAGGTTGGCGTGGTTGATTACTGCACCGGCGATGTCGCTCCAGGTGTATTTGTTGTAATCAAGACCGAAGCTCCATACGTAGCAGAAGAGATGAGCTATCTGTCGATGGGACCTGGTCCTTACTTTGCTCTCTACCGTCCCTACCACCTAGCGTCTGTCGAAGCTCCACTAACTGTTGCCAAGATGTTGGTGGAAGGTTATGAGTCACTGGCAACTGACTCCAGAATGACTGAAGTCATTGCTTCTACCAAGAAGGAACACAAAGCTGGCGAAAAGTTTGATGGCATTGGCGGCTACTCAGCAAGAGGCGTTGCCGACATCGTTCAGGATGCTAAGCGTGACAACCTAGTTCCAATTGGACTACTGCAGAACGCAGTTGCTAAGAGAGATCTTCCAATTGATCACCTGGTCACCTATGACGATGTTGAACTGGATGAGAACGCAACTATCTACAAACTTCGCAAGATCCAGGACGAGCTAGGGCTCTAGGAAGTTATGGCGGATAAACCAGAGATCTGCGGGTTCTGCCACTCTGATAAGCCCCGGGAAATCATCTATGTCGGGCCAATTGAATACGGCTCGAAGTGTGCAACCTGCGGCGCCACCACCACCAAATCCCCCCGCGACCTAAGGCTTGCTGCCAAGGAAGTCACCCCCGGTGGATTTGATTCAACCCCGGTTGGCATAGTCAGCAAGATGCTGAAAGACCCCTACAAGTTCTTCACTGGCCGCAAACAAGAGCCGCCAAAGACCGATAACTAAGCTTTCTTTGTGGAAAAGCAAGTAAGGCCAAAGACCGAGGGCTGGACACAGGCCAAAGACGAAACTGGCAAACCCCTTCTACAGTTCACTGACAAAAGAAGAGGGAAACCACCCGTTCACTTAGCTGACCTAACACCAGCAGAACGAAAGAAACAATTCGAAGAACTGGGAGTTCCCGGCTATCGAGCAAGTCAGATTTCTACTCACTACTTCTCTCACTACACCTCAGATCCTGAGGCAATGACAGATCTTCCAAAAAGTGGCAAAGAAGAATTAGTTTCAAAAGTTCTACCTAATCTTCTAACCGAAGTCAGAAGGCTCAGAACCGATGATGGCAAGACGATTAAGTTTCTCTGGAAACTATTTGATGGAGCGCTAGTTGAATCAGTTCTAATGCGCTACACCAACCGCATTACTCTCTGTATCTCTTCGCAAGCTGGTTGCGGAATGAACTGTCCGTTTTGTGCAACAGGCCAAGCAGGACTAACCAGAAATCTTTCGGCTGCGGAAATCATTGATCAGATTGTCAGAGCGAACGCTGCAATCCAAGCCGGTGAGCTTGGCGCTAAGAAACACTCCGATGAAAGAGTGAACAACATTGTTTTCATGGGCATGGGTGAACCACTTGCCAACTACAACCCAGTGATGCAGGCGATCAGAACCATGCTCGCCGAACAACCAAACGGTCTTGGCATGTCAGCGAGAAACATAACTGTTTCAACTGTTGGACTGGTTCCTGCCATTGAGAAACTTGCTGATGAAGATCTCCCAATCACTTTTGCACTCTCTCTCCATGCACCAGATGATCAACTTAGAGATGAGCTGGTGCCGGTGAACACCAAGTGGAAAGTTGATGAGGCACTAGATGCCGCTAAGGCTTACTTTGATAAAACCGGCAGAAGAGTTTCCATCGAATACGCCCTGATCAAAGATATGAATGATCACAACTGGCGAGCTGAACTAATGGCCAAGAAACTAAATGCCAGAGGGAAGGGCTGGGTTCACGTAAACCCCATTCCACTAAACCCAACCCCGGGTTCAGTCTGGACAGCCTCTACTCCCGAGCAGACCCAGTCGTTTCTGAAGATCCTTGAGAACAATGGCATCCCAACCACCCTCCGCGACACCAGGGGCAAGGAAATCGATGGGGCTTGCGGCCAGTTGGCTGCAAGTTTGGATGAATAGTCAAGACCCCCTAGACTGTTTTCATGACTGCAATTGAGTTTGGCCTAGACACCTTCGGCGATGTCTCTTTGGATGATGCTGGCAACCTCAAGAGTGCTGGCCAAGTAATTAGAGATGTTGTTGAAGAAGCAAAGCTTGCTGACGAGCTTGGCCTTGCCGGTTTCAACATTGGTGAACACCACAGAGATGATTATGCAGTGTCTGCTCCCGACACAATTCTGGCTGGAATCGCAACCGTCACCAACAACATTCGACTTGGAACCGGCGTAACTGTTTTATCTTCCGAAGATCCAGTTCGCGTCTACCAGCGCTGTGCAACAATCGACGCTCTCTCTAATGGCAGGGCAGAGATAACTGCGGGCCGCGGATCATTCATTGAATCTTTTCCACTGTTTGGCTACGACCTAGACGACTATCACGTTTTGTTTGAAGAGAAACTTGAACTGCTTGTTCAACTGCTAAAAGAAAACGCAGTTACTTGGAGCGGAACTACCAGAGCATCACTAACCAATCAGCAGGTTTATCCAAAGACCGAGCGCGGCAGAATTCCTCTTCGCGTTGGTGTTGGTGGTTCTCCGGAATCAGTGCTGCGTGCAGCAAGACTGGGAATTCCAATGGCGCTTGCCATTATTGGTGGAGATCCCGCACGCTTTGCTCCTTACGCAAATCTTTATCGTGAGACTTTAGAAAAAACTGGTCAACCGCAACTTCCAATTTCTATTCACTCTCCCGGCCACATCTCAGACAGTGATGAGCAGGCAATTGAAGAGCAGTGGCCGCACTACCAAACAGCGTTTGGCCGAATTGGTAGAGAGCGCGGATGGGGACCAACCACCAAGATGCATTTCATCTCAGAGGTGAATGGTGGATCGTTGTATGTCGGTTCACCAGAAACTGTTGCGAGAAAGATTGCCTACGCAATCACTTCGCTAGGTGCTTCTAGGTTTGATTTGAAGTATGCCAATGGTCCAATGCCACACAGCAAGACCATGAAGTCAATTGAGCTTTATGCCACCAAGGTTGTTCCGATGGTGAATGAGCTTTTGACTGAAGCTAGGGTCTAACTCTCTAGCACTGCCATCGCGGCGTTGTGACCGGCGATGCCGCTAACTGCTCCACCGCGTTTGGCACTGGATCCACAGAAGAAAATGTTGTTGTAACCAGTGCTAACTCCCCAGCGCTCAGCCGGTGTAGCGAGGCTTTCACTGTCTTCCGCGAATGGCCAGCTCAGTGGCTCATGGAAGATGTTGCCACCCGGCAGGCGCAGGGCGTCCTCTAAGTCTTTGGTGGTCTTGGTCTCGATGCAGGGATTACCGTTCACATCTTCAAGCAGCAGCGTCCTGATGTCTTCTGCGAGCACAGAATTCAAAGATTCAATAATTGCGTTTTCAAACTTCTGACGCATTTCATCATTGTTTGTTTCATTCACTAGTGAATGGGGAGTGTGCAGGGCAAAGACCGTCAGTGTTTGCACGCCGGCTGCTTTGAGCTCCGGGGAGAGGATGCTCGAGTCGGTTAGTGAATGGCAGTAAATTTCACATGGCAGTGGAATTGGAATTTCTCCGCGAGAAGCCTGTTCGAAAGCTGTTTGCAGTTGTGAGTAGTTTTCATTGATGTGGAACGTTCCACCAAATGCAGCAACCGGATCAATTTCTTCTTTCAGTTTGGGCAGTCGCTTCAGCAGCATATTCACTTTCACCTGAGCACCCTCTGCTCTCGGTGCAGTCTTTCCAAGAAGTCTCGCAAGTTCGGGTCTTGCCAGATTGGCAAGAATGTACTTTGCTTCAACTTCGTGCGTCTCACCATTTAGTTGGTAGATGACTCTGCCATCTTCAGAGAGTGCAGTTACTTCAGCATTAGAAACTAGCTCTGCGCCAAATCGCTCAGCTGCTTTTCGCATTGATGCTGTTACTGCTCCCATTCCACCAACTGGAATATTCCAATCACCGGTCTCTCCGCCAATCACGTGGTAGAGAAAACATTTACTAGCCTGCATCGAATCATCAACATTGGGAGCAAAGGTTCCGATGAGAGCATCGGTTAGAACAACTCCTCGAACCAGATCAGATTGGAAATATTCTTCAACCAATTCACCAATTGGTCTTTCAATGAACTCAGCCAGCTCACCAAGCTCTTGAATGACCTCTGATCTTTTCTTTAGCGGCGCAGTTACGGAGGGAAAAAGTTTTTGTGCAAGCTCAGTAGTTCTTGAGTAGAAGCTGTTCCAATTCTCAAAATCTTGGCTACCTACAGATTCAAAGCTCTGCTTGGTTCTTGCCTGGTCATTTCTGTCGATTAGTAGACCACCGGTGCCAAGTGGATTGGGCGTATAAGAGGAGTATCGTCTTGGGGCTAGCTCTATCTCTAAGCCAAGATCACCAATTACCTGCTTTGGCAGCAGGCTCACTAGATACGAATAGCGGGAGAGCCTTGCTTTGATGCCAGGGAAAGCCTCGATCGAGGTGGCGGCTCCGCCGAAGTAGTCCAGCCTTTCCAGTAGCAGGACCTTCTTACCGGCCTTGGCTAGATAGGCAGCGGCAACTAGGCCGTTGTGGCCACCACCAACCACCACCACATCCGCGTGTTTACTGGGCATGAGGGGAGTCTAGGGCCATCTCAGCAAGCAGGTTTGTCCGAGTTTGTTCTTTATTGTTCGTTTGTGATTATTTTGTTATGAAATCAGCCAAGATTGGCTTATCTGGGGGCTTACGCTAAACCCCAAGAGTCCAAAATAGGAGGTTCAATGCTGAACAATATCTCGAACCGCGAGATGGACCGTCGCCTAATTCTTAAGGGTGCGGCCGCTGGTGGTCTAGGAATTGCTGGAGCAACCATGCTGGCCGGATGTGCCCCTGGTGATTCAGCAAGCGCAGGTCCCGTCGCCTTCGGTGCACGTACCGTTGACGAAAACCCAACCAAGCAGCTACAGGCACTTGTTGCTGCTTACACCGCGAAGACTGGTAACGAAGTTACCTACAACGCAACAGAATCAAACGCTTTCCAGAACAACCTTTCTCAGTACCTACAGGGAACTCCAGATGACTGCTTCCAGTGGATGGCAGGATTCCGTATGCAGTTCTTTGCAGCTCAGGGTCTACTAGTAGACGTATCTGACGTATGGAGCGAGATCGGAAGCCAGTACAACGAGAGCTACAAGATTGCTTCAACCGGTCTAGACGGCAAGCAGTACTTCGTTCCTCAGAGCTGGTACCCATGGGGTCTTCACTTCCGTAAGTCAATGATGGCTGAGGTTGGACTAACTCCAGAAGACATCTACAACTGGGATGACTTCATGGCAGCTCTCGAAGAGCTAAAGGCAAAGGGCCTAATTGGTTTCATCGGCGTCGACAAGGGCGGCTGGGAAGCAATGGGAACCTTTGACATCCTGAACGCTCGTATCAACGGCTACCAGTTCCACGTTGACCTACTTGCAGGTCGCGAGAAGTGGACTGATGACCGAGTCAAGGAAGTCTTCCGTCACTGGGAGATGCTACTTCCTTACATGAACACCAACGTGCTTGACCTTGAGTGGGATGGCGGCCGTGACATGCTTCTAGCACGTCAGGGTGGATTCTTCATGATGGGTTCATGGTTCGGAGCTGACTTCAAGTCAGTTAGCGACGCAGACTACGAAGACCTATGGGTAATTCCATTCCCAGAAATCAACCCAGACCACGCTCGCGACACAATCGATGCTCCTATCGATGGTTTCTGTGTTGCAGCTAATGGTGCAAACAACGCAGGTGGTAAGGACCTAATCAAGTTCGCAGGTGACATGGAAGGTGTTCAGGCGATGCTAGACACCGGTGTTCCAATGACCTCTGCTAACAACGGTCAGGACACTTCAACCTACGATGCATTCCAGACTCAGCAGCTAGCTGTTATGAACGAGGCTAAGTACATCACTCAGTTCCTCGACCGCGACACTCGTCCTGACTTTGCTGGCCCAGTTGTTGGCCCAGCTCTACAGGGCTGGTTCAAGGACCCAGCTGGCGTTGACGCAATGTTGGAGTCACTACAGTCTCAGTGGGACGCACTGCCTCCACTGGCTTAAGCTAAGACGCATGACTACAGAGACGACGGCGCCGAGTACTCCTCGGCGCCGTCGTTTCTTTTCAAAATCAGACAAAATCACCCTGGGCTTCTTTATCGGAGTCCCAACTTTTCTTCACATCGCACTCGTTTGGTTTCCGGCGCTTGCCACAATCTATTTATCTTTCACCTACTGGACCGGCATTGACATTGCCAAGATCCAATGGGCCGGTCTAGCCAACTACGAGAACATCTTCTTCAACACCCCGATTTTCTGGGACGCAATGCGAGTCAACACTGTTTGGCTTCTTTGGTTTTTCTTTATTGCCACGCCACTTGGAATCCTGCTGGCCTATCAGATTGATAGAGAGATTCGTGGTCACAAGTTTTATCAGTCGGCCTACTACCTGCCGGTAGTGCTGTCGCTGGCTGTCACAGGAATTATCTGGAACTTCCTACTTCGCCCAGATGGTTTTGTTAATGGTCTATTGGGATTGCCAACCTCCCAGGCCATTTCATTCTTTGGTGATGACCGCTACAACATCTGGGTCATCATGATCATGGCCTCTTGGCGCCACATCGGTTACATCATGCTTTTGTATTTAGCAGGACTAAAAGCCGTGGATGCTGCTCTTAGAGAGGCTGCCACAATCGATGGCGCCACTGAGTGGCAGACCTTCCGCAAGGTGGTTTTCCCTGCCATGCGCCCGGTTAACATCATTGTTTTGGTGATCACCATCATTGAGTCGCTCAGAGCTTTCGATATGGTCTACATCATCTATGGCTCGTCCGGTGGTCTGCCGATATTAGGTGTTTTGGTTTTCAACAACATCGCCGGTGAAGGAGCATCCATGAAGGGTGCTGCCTATGCCGTGATTTTGTTCCTCTTGACGATCGTTCCGATCATCGCCTATCTCCGCCAGCAGTTTAAGGAGGACGTAAAGTGACGATTGCACAATCAAAGCAAAAGAAAAACAAGAAGCTTTACGCGCAGGACATCAAAGACCGTCTAATTTCAATCTTTATTGGCATCTTTGCCCTGCTTTGGATTTTCCCAATTGCTTGGACTCTATGGTCTTCCTTCCGCCCCTACACCGAGATCATGAAAAACGGTGTGCTCTCGGTTCCGCAAGAGCTTGGTCTGTTCAACTACGAAGAGGCGATCAGCCGCATGGAGCTGCCGACCTACTTCCTCAACTCAGCTTTGATTACTATCCCAGCGGTGTTCCTGACACTGCTGTTCGGTTCACTCATGGCATTTGTGGTGACCAGGTATTCCTTCAAGTTCAACGTCGCACTGCTACTGCTCTTCACAGCAGGAAACCTGCTACCAGCGCAGCTGGTCTTCATTCCAGTGTTCAAGATGTATTTGGCATTGGGAGATTTGGTAGGAGACAGAAGATTCCTCTATGACAATCACTGGGGAGTGGTGCTAATCCACGTCGCCTTCCAGATGGGATTCGCCACCTTCGTGCTTTCTTCCTACATGAAGACCATTCCAAAAGAAATTTCTGAATCAGCGATGGTGGATGGAGCAAACGTCTTCACTCACTTCTTCAGGGTGATGTTGCCACTACTCAGACCACCACTAGCATCGCTTGCGGTGCTAATGACCACCTGGATCTATAACGATTTCTTCTGGGCACTGGTATTGATGTCCACGGATAAGAAACGTCCAATTACATCGGCGCTGGGTAGGTTGCAAGGTGAGTTCACCACCGACTACAACCTGTTGGCGGCAGGGGCAATGATTGCGGTAATACCGACATTGATTGTGTTCTTCGTGATGCGAAAACAGTTTGTTTCTGGTTTGACCCTTGGTTCAACCAAGGGCTAAGCGCTTACCCGAACGCTCTCATAACCTCTCAGCACAAAAGTTGGCCTTCTAACTGGCTCACCCTCCAGCTTTAGATTCGGATACTTCTTTACTAGCTGTGGCAGCGCGGTTGTCATTTCCATGCGGGCCAGCGGAGCTCCAATGCAGAAGTGGATGCCCGCCCCAAAACCAATGTGAGGATTGGGGGAGCGGGTCAGATCTAACTGGTCAGCATTTTGAAAGATCTCTTCGTCACGGTTAGCACTTCCTAAGAGTGCTGCAATCTTTTGACCCTCTTTGACTAGCACTCCACCGATCTCGGTGTCTTCGGTTGAAGTTCTCTCAAATAAGTGAAGGGGAGCATCAAATCTCAAAAACTCATCTACCGCTGAACCGGCTAACTCATCGGGAGAGTTTCTCAACAGGTTCCACTGCTCTTCATTTTTTAGTGCAGCAACCATGCCATTGCCAAAGCCATTCACGCTTGCCTCGTGTCCGGCATTGAGCAGTAGGACACAGGTTGCAATTAGTTCTCGAGCGGTTAGCTTCTCGCCCTGCTCTTCGACTAGTGCAAGTTCAGTAATCAAATCAGTGCCAGGGTTTTGCTGGCGATCGATCATTAGCTTGTGAACATAGGAAGCAAATTCATTGCTGGCTTTTCTAGCTTCTGCTTTTTCTTCCTCGGTAGGGGCAGGCTCATACATCTTCACAATCGCCTGGGACCAAGGTCTTAGCAAATACTCATCTTCTTTTGGAAAACCAAGCAGCTCTGAAATAACCATCACTGGTAGTGGTTCTGCAAAATCAGCGATTAGATCAAACTCACCTTTTTCAGCCAGCTTCTTCTCTACGTTTGCAAGCAGTTCTTTGGTGAGTCTTTCAACGGTTGGCCTTAGCTCTTCAATGGTTTTGGGGTTGAAGGCCTTCATCACGAGTGAGCGAAGTCTGGTGTGCTTAGGGGGCTCTGAATCAAGAATTGAATCGGAGTGTAGATAGTTGAATGTCTCCCAGTCTTCTACTGGCTTTCTCTCTTGAAAGATTCTTCCCAGAGTTCTGGTTCTAAGCACCTGATTGGCGTCTTTGTAGCGAGCAGCTAGAAACAATCCTGACTCTTCGTGCCAAACCGGTTTCCCCAGTGCCCTTAATTCCTTCAGTGCTGGGTAGGGATTTGTAACAAAGTCAGAATCTAGCAGGCTAAGCATTCTTTAGTTTGATCTCCGAAATATCTAATCTCTCTGCTTTGAAGGAATTGACCTTGTGATCAGACGGGTAACCGATGGCTATTCCACAAAGCAGTTTGTATCCACGAGGGATATTAAATTCTTTTCTGATTGGGTCTGCCCACAGTGCTACGGCTCCCTGTGCACAACTGCCCAATCCTCTGGCATGTGCAGAAAGCATCAGATTCTGCATAAACAGACCAGCATCTGAAACTGAATACTCACCAAGACCGGAGTGAGTGAAGATGAAAAGCTCGACAGGTGCTCCAAAGAACTCATAGTTCCTTGCCCACTGCGCCTGCCTAGCAGCCTGATCGTCTCGCTTGATGCCGAGCAGTCCATAAAGCTCAGCACCCACTCTTTGCTGTCTAGGCACTAGCTCTTTGGGGTAGGGACGAAAGACTTTGTAGTCCGAGGTTGGCAGTCCGGTTCTAGTAATCAAAAGCCTGATCTTGCCCCAGAGGCCATCTCTGAGCGCCCTGGCAGCAGCTTCCCATCTTTTGAGCAGCTCACTTGCGATTCGATCTCTTTGCTCACCCTTGGCAATGCCAACCAAATAGGGCCTGGTGTTAGACCAGGAAGGAGCTGTCATGGCATCAGTTAGCAGCTGATCAATCAGCTCATCAGGAACCGGGGTTGAAAGAAAATCTCTCGTAGTCCTTCTGGATGCCACGAAGTCTTGCCACTGCTGCGGGGAAATACTCACTCCCACAGGTTACTAGCAAACCGGGATAAAAAAAGAACCCCAGGTTTCCCTGGGGTTCTTTTATTTGAACTAATTAGTTCTTGAACTCGGTGTTCGCAAACTCCTTGTCGTCTTCCGCGCTCTTTAGGCGAGCGATCGAGAAGATAACTAGACCGAATAGACACTTCGCCAAGATGTCGGCGATGGTGTAACCGGTCTCGCGTAGCACGAAGCCCATCTCGTCGAAACCAGTGGCGTTCATGTTCGCAATGAAGGCGATCGGGTAAACACCCCAGGTTGCTAGGAGCAACAGGCGTAGTTCCTTGATTCTTCTTACAACCTGTGCGCTCTGACGCTCGAGGGACTTGCCAAGCTCGATGAATAGAACGTAAAGGATGTATAGGAATGGGATGGTTGATAGCAGACCCCAGACCGGTGGAGTGATACCCCATAGGTCGATCTGTGCGTCTCCTGGGTAACCAAGAGCGATCATTAGGGCAGCTGCTGGTACTAGACGCATTAGCATCGAGCGCTGTGCTTCACGAGCAAGCGCTAGAACTGCAACGGTCTCAACCAGTAGTAGTGGAACGGTTAGGAACCAGTCAACGTAGCGGTAGCCAACGTTGTAAGCAGCTGGGCCTAGTCCGTCTGGTCCGAATGCGTGAACAAAGCTGTCAAACATTCTGAAGTAGTGGTAAGCAGCGATCGCGGTAACGGTTGCAGAAACCATTACTGCCATGCGGTAACGAGGTAGTACTCGCTCGCGTGCTACTAGTAGGAAGGTGGTGGTGAAAAGCATGCTCGCGATTCCTAGTGAGAGCATGTTGAAGACTATGTTGTAGCCTCCATCGCTAATGCCTGTATACATGTATTGCTATTTCCTTTCGGCCTAATTAGGCGTTGGCCAAGCCGATTGGAGCACTAAGAGGTCTTCTTAGCCCCGTTGCTTGACCTACAGGGATTAACAACTAGGCCTTATTCTGGGAAAATCCTGATAAAGGTAACGTTTTCATAACGGAGCTAGTAACCAAACTCCATAACTAGGCCTAAGAACTCACTCTCTGGGCCAGTGAAGAAGAAACGAATCAACTGCGGCCCCTGATCGGTAAGGACCAACTCTCCCCGCATGGCCTCAACAAACCCACCCTCCTGGGTCTTTAGCTGAGCCCAGAACTCCCGCTCGCCAGTGAGCCTGCCCCGGTTTATCACCTGAACAAAGACCTCGGTTCCGTATTCTCCCCCCACCACCGTAGGCGGGTAGATAATCTCCAGACCCAAACCTTCTATATGCCCGCAAGCAGATAGCTCGCAATAGGTGACGTTGGTTCGATCAAAGGGCTGAATGACCCTGGTTTCATCCCTAACCTGCTCGATGGCAGGCCATATAAGAAGAATGGATAGAACAAACCCCAGAAGCATGCTCAGCCGCATTCCGCCAGAGCTAATCAGCCAGGGTCTTTTCACCTCTCAATAATGGCTTAGAAAAGCCAAAACATAGAATTATCAAAGCCAGAAAGATCTAAATGCTAAAACTTAAAGCTCTAGCGCTGCTGCTTGCTGCCAGCCTGCTAACCGGCTGCGCAGCAGCCGGACCTGAGCGGGGCAGCCAGGAGTTTTTGCAGCAGGCCGTCATTTATGAGGTTAATCTCAGACAGTTTGGTGATGGTGGATTCAAAGAGGTAACCGACCACCTGCCAAGACTTAAGGAGTTAGGCGTAGACATACTTTGGCTAATGCCTATTCACCCAATCTCAGAACTAAATAGAAAAGGTGAACTCGGAAGCCCCTACTCAGTTGCCAACTACTTAGAGGTAAACCCAGAGTATGGAACTGAAGAGGACTTTCGAGAGCTAGTTAAACAAGCGCACGACAGAAACATGCTGGTGATCCTGGACTGGGTTGCCAACCACACCGGTTGGGATAACCCATGGGTCACTGAAAATCCTGATTGGTATACCAAAGACCTAGACGGCAACATCACCTATCCACCTGGCACCGATTGGACCGATGTTGCCGATCTCAACTTTGATAACCAAGAGCTGCAGGAAGCAATGATTTCTGCAATGGAGTACTGGGTCAAAGAATTTGATGTTGATGGCTTCAGAGCAGACGTTGCCCACTCCGTGCCAGTTGAGTTTTGGAACAAAGCCAGTGGGAGACTCCACCAAGTCAAAGACGTCTTCATGCTGGCAGAAGATGGTGGCGACATGGAGCTATTAGAAACAGCCTTTGACACGAACTACGCCTGGTCTTTACAAGGGCTCTTCAATGGATTCGGCACCCCATATCTAAATGCTTCTGACTTTCGCTGGGCAATGCAATCGCAGGCGGAGCAGTATGTGAATGGCAAATACCAAATGATTTTCATAGACAACCATGATGAAAACTCTTGGCAGGCCACCGTCTTTGACAGATTTGGTGACAATGTTAAGAACCTAGCGCTGCTTTCCTTTACCATTCCCGGCATGCCCCTTATCTACTCAGGTAACGAAGTAGGCCTAGACAGACAGCTTCTATTTTTTGAAAAAGACCCGATCGTTTTTCCAGCTAAAGAAGACTGGGGCAAATCAGACTGGGAGATCTTCTACAAGCAGCTGGTTGAACTAAAGACACAAAACCCAGCTCTATGGACGGCTGGGGCAGGTGGAGAGCTAACCGTCCTGCATGAAGAAGACACCTTCTTCCTGGCCTTTGCCAGAAGCTATCAAGGCAATGACGTGGTGGTTCTGATCAACCTCATGCCGGAGGAGCAAACCCAGGTGCTTGAGCTTGGTGAGTATGCCGGTGAATACCAAGACTTCTTCAGCAAGGAAACCATCGAGCTAAAACCCGAGATGACCTTGCCCGCCAATAGCTTTCTAGTTCTGACCCGCTAAAAAACAACCCCCTGACCATTAGCCAGGGGGTTGTTTTTAGTGGTTTATTAGCGTCGCTTGGAACCCGCTGGGCAACCGTAAACATTTCTGTAGGTGGTTGTCTTCTTGGTAGCGGCATCAAAGCAGCGAACAGTTCTCTTAGTTGCAAAGAAACGCTTGCTTGCCTTGTTGTTCTTCTTGATCACGATCTTCTGCTTGGAGTAGCTGAAGCCGGTGACATCGATGATGATGTTTCCGTTGCGAACGGCAACCTTTCTCGCAGAAACTGCTGGGCCACCCTCTTCTTCAATTACCTGAATGGTTAGAGCGCTTACAGCACGTCTAATGTCAGTCAATCCCCAAAGTAGTAGTGCATCGTTGGCTGGAATGATTGCGCGGTAAACACCCTTGTTCACTGTCACTCCGTCTGGAGCAAAGTGAGGAGCACCCACAGTCCAGTTCATGGTTTCTGTCCGCTCATCCCAGCTTGGGGTTGAGGTCTGGCACTGGCCGTTGGTGTAAACCACCATGTTTCCGCTGAGGCCCTCAACACCAAAGCCCATGTCGTCGTTTTCGACAACTACGAAGCCCTGTAGTCCAACAACTAGAGCGTCAGCAGCACCGTCTTCGCCGGTGCACTTACGAGCATCGTTGACTTTAGGTGTGACAACTGGGTAGCCATTGAAAGTGAAGGAACCAGCAGTGGAGCGGTTGGTGATGTTGATACCAAAACCGACAATCACACCAGTGATTGCTTCGCCAGTTCTCACCTTAAAGCTGATCTCAACATCTGGATCTAGGTTTGCTAGGAAGCCAGTGTTGTTTAGTTGACGAGCTTGAGTAGAAGCACCAGCGCCATCAACCTTCACCGGCTGCACTGTGAAGAACAGGTGGTTAGTGAAAGCGTTGGCGGTGGCAATAGAAATGTTTAGTCCCTGGTAACCCAAGTTTCCTAGACCATTGGCACTCCAGTTTGGAGAAGTCCAACGACCAAACGTGGCAGGACCGGCAGCTGTTTCAACAACTAGTGGCTGCTCAACAGGGGCGTTTGGATCCGCCTGCATGGTTGGGTCTAGTGGGATTGAAGGAGCAGGCTCAACTGGTCCAGCTGGAGCAGCGGCTTCGCTGACGGTTCCAGATGGGAACCACTGAAGTTCCTCGGGGCCAGCACTTCCAAGTGCTTCGATGCTTACTGATTCAACACAGTAAGTGATTCTTGATTCGTTACAGACTGGCCAGGATCCACTTGGCAGCTTCAGTGCTGCGCTGGCAGGTGCTGGGACCAGCATGATGGCAACCAAGCTGGCGGTAGCCACGCTTGCCTTAAGGGCGTTGCCTAGTGAGAACTTCATATATTTCCCCCGAGTTGAGTAGGTTTTCTTTGGACTAGGGTGGCACACCTGACCGATATTTACTAGCTAATTGATTCAGCTATTTATGGTCACTTGGGTAGTCGCTCAGTTAGGCTCTTTCTAGCAAGTAACTGGGGGTTCAATGAGGCGCATCGGGGCCGCAGTCACATCAATTATCCTGACACTGACCATGTCCCTGCCTGTCCGCGCCGACGACGCCTTCAACATCAATGACCTACCTCTGCCTGATAAATCTGGAACCTTCCAAATCGCCGAACCAGTCGAAGGCAGTACTTATTCAGATTTAGTGGCTTTGCACATCGACAACAAAGGCGTATGGGATCAGTGGGTCTGCACTTCCACCAAGGATCCAGAGTGTCAAGGAAACCTGCATTCGATTTCAGGTGCCGCTGTTTTGCCCCTTTGCGAGTCTGTTACTGATGAAAATTGCATTGTCTCTGTTGAATTTGCTGCCAAAGATCAAGATTTTCAGCCGGCCACATACATTAGAAACATTGGCGGCAAGACCTACGCCGCAGACCCAAGTCAAAGCTTCTTTGAGCAATCGACCCCATCTCTCTGGGATGCTCCAAACGCCCCGAGCAAGCAAGGCACAAGTGGTTATGTAGTTTCTGCCACTGTTCACCAAACTAAATTTTTTAAGGGCAGTGGAAAATATGAATCACAAAACTTGTTTGTGACCATAACTCCCTATCGCGAGGTAAAGGGTCCAGAATTTCGTGAAAGATATGGCTACACCATTACCAATGAAGAAACTGGCAAGCGTAGTCATGCCGGTGGCGGTGGATCAAACAAATGTGCCTGGATGGAAAACGGCGCTTGTGGAGTAACACAAGATTTTGATGAAGACATTCGTGCTCGCTTGACTCTTAGAGTTGAAAAGTCAATTAGCGGGTGGTTTCAAGCGCGACTCAAGTCACCAGTTATGAGCGTGAATGCATTTAGTAGGGACAACAACGTACTTGTTGTTGAGGGGCAACCCGCTGTAGTTCAGAGAATGTCGTATTCAAATCCTGACGCAAAAAAACTTACTTCTCAGGAAAGAAAATTCTTTGAATACACTGGCTACGGTGGTCTGCCGGATGATTTCGTAAGTAAGTCAAATGCTCAGGACAGCTTCTCTTTTGGCTACCTGAACTATTTCAGGAACAAGACAAAGGACACTTCTGTAGGCGCTAACACTTACTGGAGTTTTTCATCATCAACCCCAACTTGGTCTATGTCACCGTGCCTGTCTGATACATCCAAAGTCCTAGGAATTGTGACAACTAATGCCATGGTTTATGACGGCGGTGTTCCGAAGTTCTCTAGAGGCTTCCTCAACTACAAAGTGGCTGGCTTGCATTTCGAATCAGACGGGAGAACTGAGGTTCTAGGAACCTACGACCTGGTAATGAGATCTGAGGTAGCAAGGTGTTTGTACGGATTCAGCAAGGCACCTGTCAGTGCATCCATCACAATTTCTGGCGAGGGTGACAAGAACATTGCCACAACAGTCGTAGGTGAGAGCAATGGCTGGCTGAGGCTTGCAGCATATGGCTTCACTTTCAGTGAGAAAACTATTCGTGTGCGACTAACACAGCCCAGACGCACCACAATTAACTGCGTCAGCACTTCTGCACCAACTCGGACCACCAAGGTGAGCGGGACCAATCCGAAGTGTCCAACTGGATTCAGGAAACGATGAATGTGAAGAAGACACTTGGACTATTGCTATCCCTAATACTGGCTATTTCGGCAGTCTCTCCCGCCTATGCCAACGGTGTTGAACCATTGCTAATCCCGGTTGCGGATGACGAGGCGCTCTTTATGTTTTCCGAAGACGAGGCTCGTGGCGAATGGGGATCCAGGATCCAACTCCAGCCTGATGCGCCAGATGAGAACCTCAATAGAGCACCTTGGATTGATTGCCCCACAATTGATGATCCGATTTGTGATCTCAAGAAGCCTGGCTATGGGGGATTTGCCTGGATTGCGTTGCCTGCTTGCGAAAGTGAAACGGCAGAGGATTGCGTTGCACGTTTCGGGATTGAGCTCAACGGGGAGCTCTTCCCGGGAGAGTTTGTCTCAGCTGTGAACAGTGGCGGTACATTCCCCGCCTCACCGAAGTTTAATTTACCAAGAGGCGGTCAAAGCTCTATTTACAAGGTCCCTGGAGCCCCTCACGATCAGGGTGACCTCTATCTTGTCAGCCCTAATGGGACAGCAAACCATGAAAGAAACGGGAAGTTCCAGACCAACGATTTTTATTTGAACGTAATTCCTGTAGTCATTCGACCCGCGAGCTACCAAGAGACAGTTAGGGACACCATCCCTTGTATTTGGCGGAACACGACGGAATGCGCGACAAGAGCAAACTTCAATCCTGAAGCAAAGGTGACAGTTGAAATGCGAGTAACCAACGAGGTCGGTGGTTGGTTCTTGGGAAGAATGAAAGACCCTACTCTCAGCGTAGAGAAGTTTTCCAATAGAAACAACACAATTACCGTAAGCGCCTTTCCAGTCCAAGTCGCACGCATGGCTTACAAAGCTAAAAAGAAAGACGTAACACTGAACGATCGAAGAGCCGCTGGAAACACAGGATCCATAGGGGAGTTCGATTCCCAGGGACCTGTTCGAATAATCAATGGCGGGTACGACACTTCTAACTTCAGAATGCTTAGCCATTTTCGTGACAGAGTGAAAGACACGGCAGTAGGGACCTCAACTATTTTCCAGATGAGGACCACCAGTCGAGATAGCGGAAATTCCTGTCTTTCCGATCGTGGCAGAGTCTTGGGAATTGTCTCAACTAACTCGATGGTTTATGACGGCTTTGCCCCCCGATTTTCCCGGGGGTTTTTGGATTACCGGGTCGCAGGACTTCATTTTGAGGCAGACGGCGTTACAGAAGTAATTGGTAGCTATGACCTCGTCATGAGATCTGATGTTGCAAGGTGTCTTTACCGATTCACCAATGCTCCAGTGAGTGCGACTATATCCATAACCGGTGAAGGCGACAAGAACATTGCCACCACAGTGGTGGGAGAAAAAAATGGCTGGCTCAAGCTGGCAGCATATGGTTTTACTTTTAGTCAGAAGATAATCAAGGTGAAGCTCACCCAGAAAAGAACAACCATCACCTGCGTATCTAACAGCTCACCTGTGAAGACAAGAAAAGTAACTGGCATGTCTCCGAAGTGTCCAACTGGGTTCAAGAAAAGATAAGTGGTAGTAATGAGCGAAGTGCAAAGGACAATCGTCTGTCTAACGCTTCTCTCCCTTCTTGTACCAACCATCGCTGTCGCTGAAGATCAATATCGTTTCCCATCAGGTCAAACCGTTACCGGCAGCGTGGAGGCAGATTTCGCAAGTGGCTGGCGCAAGATTGGAATCTACGAATACAGCCGCGCCACCGCTTCAACCTCAGGAATCTGGGCGCTCAGGCAAGTTGGAAACCAGCCCAACTGGCAGCTCTGTGAATCCCACAACACCGGATTTTGTGCTGAAGGATCAGGATTTATGACGACAGGTGCTTCGATACTTCCTCCCTGCCAGACTGAAACCCAAACCAACTGCATTGAATCAGTAAGCGTTGGAACTAAAGAGCAGATGTTTGAGACAACACTGAACCGACAGATCCCTGGCTTTACATTTGCGGGAGATCCAGCCAAAGGCGTGCCGCAAGGGTCAACCGTCTCTATTTGGAAAAGCTCAGAGTTTCCCCACTCAGGAGGCGATGAGTATTCAGTCTTTTCTTCACTCGACTGGAGCTCCCTTAACGGCAAATCTCAGATAAACGACTTTCACCTAAATATTGCTGCCACAGTCGAGCGTTCCAATCCGATGGTTGGAACATCAACTCCAATGGCTAATGGTGCCGAAAGAGGAGCCAATGGAGGGTCAGCAGAATGCTTCTACACTTCAGTTCAAACTTGCGCCTATCACCAAGTTTTTTCACCCAACACTCGAATCAGGGCTTCGATTCGTCTAACCAATGAACTCAGTGGCTGGCTCTATGGGAGACTCAAAGATCCAGTTGTTTCTGTTTCCAAATTCAATTCTGATTCTGACTTGGTAGTGATTGAAGCAGAGCCGGTGAGCGTTCCTAAGCTACAAACAACCTGGAATCAGAATGAAATTCCTGGTTTAGTCGATCCCAACTGGCATGGAAATTTTGGCGGCGGCTCATATATGACTTTAGCCAACACTCGAGACGCATTCAGATTTATCAGTGCTCTAAGAACTGTTGCTAAGGACACAGCAAGTGGACAGAGACAGTATTGGGGAATTCAAAGCTCCAAATGGGCAAGTCAAGTCGGTCAAAGATGTTTTTCCAAAAACCAAGGATTAGTTGGGCTGGTGACCACGAATTCAATGGCCTACCAAGGTGGTGTCCCAACATTTAGAAATGGATTTTTGAATTATGAGGTAGCGGGAATGCATTACCTACCGGATGGTGAAAAAGCACTGGGCACCTATGACTTGACTATGCGCTCAGATGTTGCTCGCTGTATCTATGGTTTTTCCCGAGCACCAATCTCAGCCACGGTGACAGTTACTGGTTCTGGAGATTCCAGCGTTGCTACCACCATCGTTGGTGAAAGGAATGGTTGGCTCAAACTTGCCGCTTATGGCTTTACTTTTAGCCAAAAGACTGTTCAAGTCAGATTGACACAGAAAAGAACAACCCTCATCTGCGTAAGCCTGACCAATCCGGCTAAATTAAAGCGGGTGACGGCGATTAACCCGAAGTGTCCAAACAACTTCAGGAGGCGATAAATATGCCGATACAAAGAAAAATTCTGGTGTCACTCCTCTCAGTTCTACTTGTGGTAGCCACAGGAGTACCCGCAGGTGCCAAGGACTTTGTGCCTGAAGGGCCAAGCTTAAACGGAACGGGAAAGGTTGCCTTTCTTATTCAAGATGATCGAAGCCTCCCGATGAAATACATCGCTAGGGATTTGAATGGCCAAGACGAAGCAAAGCTGGGTAATCAGTGGTGCCGCAGTTACACAACCGAAACCTGTCGTCTTGAAAAGGGCGTCAAGTTAAACGTCATAGCCAGTCTTGGAAAGTGCAAGGCAGACGAAATTGCCTGTGTAGAAAATGTAAAGATCTTCAGATCTGGTGAAGCTAAAACCAATGCAGAGTTTTTACTTGAGACTTCAGGCAAAGAATTGCCAGCAAACAACCTGGGCGCTCCTATTGGAGGCGGCACAACCATTTGGAGGGCACCTGGTATTACTTCGCAAGCAGGCGTTGATATTTATGCTGTCAACGTGAGCCTCTTCTTCTCAATTATTGACGGCGAGAGAGTTGTGTACGGGGATTTGTCATCAACAGTTAGCCCAGTTAGTGAAATTCTTGACCCTCGCTACAGACCTGGTGACATCGGATCTAACGATAGGAATGGTGTCACTTGGTGGTACCACGACAATGGCAGCATTCCTGGCTATGACTGTTTTGCAACCGATTTTGGTAAGTGCTGGATGCGGGCAAACTTTTCGGATGGAACTCGCGTCGAACTTGAAATGCGACTCCCTCGCTCCTTGAGTGGCTGGTTGCACGGCCGGTTGGATAACACGGAACTTTCAATTACACCAATATCAAATACCGCAAATCGAGTAGTGGTCGCCGCAGATCCCGTGGTCGTTCCCATCATGTATGCAGTTGTGGACCAAAAACACAAGAATCCCATTGTTCAGGAAGTGCTTGATATGAAGACTTCAGGTGGAGGATTCAATGGTGGAATTGGCGGTTTAGAGTGGAAACTTTATGGCCCAGATTGGGATCCAACCAGAACTTTGGTTAAGCACTTCGCAGATCAGGTAGGGGATAAAGCAGTTGCCACCCAAACAACCTGGAGATTCAAAACCATTTGGGCAAACACGGGCAATCGTTGCCTAGATGCGCGAGGAAAACTCATCGGGTTGGTCACAACTAACGCGCTGACTTACTCGGCAGGACCACCGAGATTCTCGAATGGTTTTTTGAACTACGCCACTGCCGGACTCCACAAACTGCCAGATGGGCAAGTCGCTCTTGGTTCCTACAATCTCATCATTCGAAGTGAAACAGCACGTTGCCTCTATGGCTTCACCAATGCACCCGTATCTGCAACAATCACCGTTGCTGGCGATGGAGATAGAACCATAGCTACTACAACTGTCGGTGAAAAAAATGGCTGGCTAAAGCTGGCAGCAAACGGATTTACCTTTAGCGAAAAAACTATAAGGGTCAGAATCACTCAAAAGAGAAGCACCATCACTTGCGTATCCACTACTACACCTGTGAGAACTCGGAAAGTAACTGGTCTTTCACCGAGGTGTCCAGCGGGATTTGTGAAAAGATAAAGACAAATAAATGGCTAGCCTTTGGCTGTAAGGAAATTGAATGCCTAGACGTTCTCTTGCGGTGCTGCTGGCCCTCTCATTGATAGTGGGCTTTGCCAATCCAGCGGCAGCTGACCTTAATCCAATTCCGAGCGATGACAGAGAACGAGTTCTAACCAAGCCATGGGATTCTCATTTAGATCCTCGTAAGTTCTGGATTACCTATGGCGCATTGGGCGGCCTGTCGATTATGCCTCGTCCGGTTTTTCTGAAAAACATGACTAAAGAGGATTTCTGTGAAACTTCTCTCACTAACTGCGTTGAGCAATCTCAAACTGTCATGGCATCGGGCCAAGCAACGTTCTGCGCAGAAACACAACAGGTTCCTTGTGTTGAAAAACTAGAAATAAGAAAAACAGGTCAAACACAGTGGCAAACTGCCAAGTTCGAAAACTACTGGGATGCAACTCCTTCAGAGGCCACTTTGGCTGAGTTTAGAAAGATAGTTGAAAGCCAAAAGAACTTTTCAGGAATACGTCAAATATCTTCAAACAAGGGCTGGGCAAGTAATACTGCTCTGAAACTAATGGGATCCGGACCAGGCCCGCTTATGTTCTCAGCTCCAGAATTTCCGTCCAAGGGCGGCACCACTAAGTACTTAGTTGAACCAACCTTTATCCAATTCCTAAATAATTACCGTCAAGGTCGATTCACCAGCATTACTTACGACACCTTCTATGTCAACGTAAGGCCGATTGCTGAAGTAACAAGTCCTGCAGCAATGGCCAGCGTGGAAGCCGTGGTTTTATCTGCTTCAGGAAAACCAATGCATATGGGATTTGGCGTTGGTGCGCACAATAGAAATTACTACTCTGTCGATGGTCGCTACGCCTATGCCGCTGGTTTCGACCCCTCTCTCGAGTTACAGATCACCATGCAAATCCCCTCGGAGATCGGTGGCTGGTTCCATTCCAGATTGACAGACCCAAATTTTCAACTCTCAACGATCTCGCCTGGAGTAAGCCGATTAGTGATTTCAGGCGCAAGTGCAGAGGTGCCAATTACTAACACTGCGGTTGAGGCATTTGATCCAGCCAACGAAAAGTATCTTGATTACACCTTCGGTAAAAACAACGAGGACATGGAATACCGTCGCCAAAACGGAGGCGGTGGAATGGCAGGTGGTTTCTGGGATCCGAATAACGGCTTAGACAGCTTCAAGTTCTGGTTTTCCAAGATAGACGAGCAAGCAAAGGGAAGAATCTCTACTTGGTCGGTAGCGCGAATGCCTATACAGAGGCTTGGTAACAACCCGTGCTTAAATCGCACCGACCGGATTCAAGGTCTAATCAATACCAATGCCATGGTTTACCAGAGCCTTGTTCCCGAATACAAAAATGGCTTCTTGAACTACGAAGTGATGGGAGTTCACAAAGACCTCAACGGTGAGGTGCAGCGGGGCCAGTATGACCTCATCATGCGCTCTGACGCGGCCCGTTGCCTTTACAGATTCTCCTCCGCTCCTGTTTCAGGAACAATCACCGTGGTTGACTCCAATGGACAACCGCAAGTTGCTACAACAACCTTGGGTGAGAGCAGGGGTTGGCTGAGACTTTCGGCTAAGAACTTCACCTTTAGTAACAAGACTGTCCGCGTTAAGCTCACTCAGCCCAGGAGAAGCACGATCAACTGCGTGAGCACAACCCAGCCTGTGAAAACGAGAAAGATAACTGGTCTTAACCCCAGGTGCCCAGATGGCTTCCGGCGACGGTAGTTACCTGAGTCACTAGGCGTCAAAAGCGACATAGACTTTGCTAATTACTTGCTTGGGGGCCTGTTGAAGAAATTAGTTGCAGCTATCACCTTGTTGGCAACTGCCTTGCTTGGCGTTCAGCCGACATCAGCCAATGTGCGAGACATGTCAGATAGTGCAACGCTTTATTGGCAAGTTGAAGAATCTTATGGCGATACGTATTCGCAGGTGGTGATTTCTCAGAAAGATAGCCGAGGATTTTGGAGCGATGGCACTTATTGCACGGAGTTTGGCCCAGGCAAAGTAGCACGCTTTCCGCAGGGTGCCAGTTGTGATCCCACAACCTATCGAGGTGACATCCTCATTCAGTTCAGTTCTCTGCAGGCTCCGGTTTGTTTAGAAACTTCAAACAATTGCCTAGAATCCGTGTTTGCCACAAATGCTCAAGGCAATCGCGTGATGGGTAAGTTCCTCGGTTATGTCTCAAAAGATTATTGGGTTCCAGCTAACCCAACCCTGGGTAACCCGTTAGGGGTTACTGCAGGAATCTGGCAAATACCCGGTGTTATTAACTCAACAGGAACCGATCTATACGAGGTTCACCTCAACATGGAAGGCGGAATGGTTGCATTCAAGAATGGCCGCCAACAAAACAAGTTCTCTCTAAAGAATCGCCAATTCAATGCAGGAATCAGGCCCGTCAATGCAACTGTCAGTGGAGATGTTGCAACCAAGAATCCAAACTGCGGCAACTGCAACGCACTTCCTGCGGATTACAGCTTTGGTCTGACCACCATCCTGCCGGAGAGTGTTATGAACTGGTATTCCGGAAGACTTCAGAATGCTGACGTGGTTTACCAAAGAGTGGACTCAACCTATTTCCGCATCACAGTGACCGGCAATCCAATTGAGATTCCAGAGTTCAAGGGAAAGATTGCCAAAGGACAAGCCTCAGACCAACTGCTGAAGCAATTTCACTGGTGTCAGTCCAATGCTCCAGATTGCTTTGGTCTTTACACCAATGGCTATGGCAATGAGGCAACCTGGACTGACTTCCTGGACGCTTGGCGTCCACTAGTGGGGGACACTGCAACTGGCAGTGCAACGGTCTGGACTGTTAGAACTGTTCCGGTTTACTTTGGCCCAGGTGGCGATCGGGGCTTCTACAACTGCACACCTAAAAACCGAGCAGCTGGAATTGTCTCAACCAATGCCCTGATGTATAACGGCATGATTCCAAGCTTCGAAAGAGGCTTCTTCAACTACCGTGTGGCTGGCATGCACTACGAAGCCGATGGCAAAACAGAGTTCCTGGGCCGCTATGAAATGGTGATGGACGAACAGCTGGCTCGCTGCATGTTCAAGTTCCCAAGAGCCCCAATTAGTGCAACGGTGACAGTCTCAGGTGAAGATGGTGAGAACGTGGTGGCAACATCACTCGTTAACTCTTCCAATGGCAAGTTGCGCCTAGCCGCCTATAACTTCACCTTTAGCGAGAAGACAATCAAGATCAAGCTAGGTGCTCAAGGTCACCTCACCTGCACCAAGGGCAAGACAACCCGCTATGTCAAGGGCAGCAGATGCCCGGCTGGCTTCAAACGGGGCTAGTTTTCTTTGAGGCGGCAACGCTCCCAAGACAATTTGATCTCATCTTCGGGGCTAGACTTTTCCGAACATCTTGATTGGGGCAAGAAGAAGTGAAAAAGCCAATTGCTTTTGCCATTGTTGCGGCACTTCTTGCCATCACGCCCCCTGTCCAGGCTCAAGAGTGGCCATGGTCTGGAGACATGCAGGCGAGAGACAAATACGTTTTTGAGATCTGGGAAGACCCAAGATCGCAAGCTTCGCACCTAAACAGAATCATTGACTTCAACTCACGTCTGGCACCAGGGGAGTTTCATGAGAGCCGAACCTGCGCTTCAATAACCGAGGGTGAATGCGCAGTTCAATTGGCTGGTAGCCGAGACAGCTTTGAGGGTACTTATGTTGCACCTGTCTGCAAGACAGCTTCTGACGAAAACTGCATTGAATGGATTTCTATTCACAAAATCGGCGAGGAACCAACTCGCGGAGAACTTATAAGAAGCATCAACGGTGGCACCATGCCAAGGCTTCCTCGCTACAACCTTCCAGCCGGAGGCACAACATCGCTTTGGAAGCAGCCAGGAATGTTGAATGGGGCAGGAAAAGACACTTACGCTGTGACTCTCCGCATGGAGCTGCAACACAGCGTTACCAGTCGTGGCGCCAACTTCAACATCACCGGCTATAGCTTGCAAGTCTTGCCTTACAACGAAATATCAGGGAATTTCACCCCTCACTTTTGCTCTGAATATCAACAGAATGGTAAAACCAGAGTTGGTTGTGGAGGACTACCCGAAGAGTGTGCTTGGACGGAGACCGGCATCTGCGGTAGCCACAGCACATTTCCAGAAGGCTCAACCGTCACAGCCTCATTCAGAATTGAACAATCAGCCAGCGGTTGGTTCGCAGGTCGACTGCAAGATCCGACTATCAGTGTCAGAGCAGCCAATGCAACTCAGCAGTCTGTTCAAATCACAGGCCAGCCATCCAAAGTACCGGTCTCAAGAGGCGGCGTTTCTCTTCAAAATGCCAATCAGGAGATTCGCGATCTTTACAAGCTAATTGGTTGTGATGCTGTTTGCTGGGCTGGAATTTTTGCCTACAACGATGGTGGCATAAAGTTTGTCAATGCTTTTCGTGAAACATTTGGCGATAGAGCAACCTTCGTTCGAGACATGTGGTCTATTCGAAGCATTCGAGATTTCAGTCTCGAGAGATGCGCCCCACCCAGAAACAGGCTGTTAGGCGTTGTTGCAACTAATGCCACCGCCTATCAGTCCCAGCCACCGCAATACACCAATGGATTTTTGAACTTTCGGGTGGCAGGTATGCATTACCTGCCAGACGGTAAAACCGAATCAGTTGGTAGGTACGACCTGGTGATGCGCTCTGAAATTGCCAGATGCATTTATGGATTTAGAAATGCACCTGTCGCTGCCACCATTACCGTCCTGGACAAAGACGGAAACACGGAAGTTGCAACCACCACATTTGGCGAGAGAAATGGCTGGATCAAGCTCTCAGCCAACGGCTTCACTTACAGCGAGAAAACTGTCCGGGTTCAGCTGACTCAACCTAGGCGAACCACCATCACCTGCGTCTCGAACACCAAACCAATCAAAACCCGCAAGGTGACAGGCATCAGCCCTAAGTGCCCATCTGGTTTCAAAAAACGCTAGCCAAGGCAATAGCCTTATCTGGTGCCCAAAGATCTCAAGATTCACCCAAGCGTTGAAAAAGCCCTGAAGAAGGGAAAGCCAGTTGTTGCTCTGGAATCAACCATCATTTCCCATGGCCTACCTAGACCCAGAAACCTCCAAGCAGCCAAAGACTTCGAACAAATCCTCATAGATAAAGGTGTAACCCCCGCCACTATCGCAGTGATCAATGGCGTTCCAACAATTGGCCTGAATGAAGAAGAACTATCGCTGATTGCCAACCAAGACATCCCCAAAGCCTCAGTCAGGGACCTAGCAATCCTCTCTGCCAAAAAGATTTCCGGTGCAACAACAGTTGCCGCCACCGCCCATATCGCATCCCGCGCAGGCGTCCAAGTCTTTGCAACCGGCGGCCTGGGTGGAGTTCACAAAGGAGCGATTGAAACCTTCGATGAATCAGCTGACATCACAACACTTGCCTCAACCCCAATTGCTGTTGTGGCAGCAGGAGTAAAGAGCGTGCTGGATATCGGGGCAACCCTCGAGCGCCTTGAAACACTTTCCATTTCAGTAGTTGGCTATAAAACAAAGATCTTTCCAAGCTTCTGGCTACCAGAATCTGATTTCACCACTGACTGGCAAGCAGACTCAGCAGAGGAAATTGCCCAGATCATCAAGTCTCAGAGAAAACAGAAATCCAACTCCGCGCTGGTGGTTGCTAACCCCATTCCTAAAGACAAAGCCTGGGACAAGCAGGAACACGATCGCGTGCTAGCGCAAGCCTTCAAGGCGGCCGATGAGGCAGGGGTTAGAGGCAAGGCAGTAACGCCGTTTCTTCTGCAATACATCGTTGAAGCATCTGGTGGCAGGTCGCTGGAAGTAAACCTAGCGCTTGCTCGAAACAATGTTTCCCTAGCAGCTGACATCGCCAAGGCTCTAGCTTGAAAAAGGTCTTGGTGATTGGCGATGTCATCGAAGACATCATTGTTATTTCAAACTCTGAGCGCAAAACCAACACCGATAACCCATCAAGTATTGAATCAACCCCAGGGGGCTCAGGAGCCAACTTTGCAGTCTGGCTGGCATCGCTGAGTGTGGAGACAGAACTGATTGCCAGAGTCTCCAGCAAAGACAGAGAAAGCCTTGAAAACTATTTCAAGTCAGTCAAAGTAACGCCAAATCTTCAAACAGACCAAAACCTAGAAACCGGCAAGATAGTGGTTTTGGTAGAAGGCAACCAAAGAACCTTCTTCACAGACCGAGCAGCCAACCAAAATCTAGAACAACCAACCCTTCCAGTTACTGATCTTTTATATATTTCCGGCTACTCCGTTCTCTCCCTGGGTAGAGAACAAACCCATGCTCTTATCAGTGAGGCAAAGCAGGCAGGTGCCTTGATAGCCGTTGATCCCGGCAGTACCTCTTTCATTGAGGGCTTTGGGGTAACTAACTTCCTAGAAGCCATCCAGGGAGCAGACATTGTTTTTCCTAACAAAGAGGAATACGAACTTCTAAGCAAAGACCACCAGCTCACCTCCCTGTTCCCTGAAATCGTTGTGACAAAGGGAGAACAGGGAGCAGAGCTGGTTGGGATAGCCCATGTAGACGCCAAGAGCGTTGAAGCCATTGACCCAACCGGGGCCGGGGATGCCTTTGCTGCCAAATACATAGCCGAAAGGCTCTCTGGATCGTCGCCCTTAGAGGCCCTGGAGTATGCCAATGATTTTGCGGCGCTCGCTGTTACCAGGCCTGGCGGACAGCCCAGTTAAAAGGAAAAAGACCCCGAGGCCTCGAATTCGTTAGGTCTCGACGTCTTTTCCTGGTCTGAGGCAAAAGGCTTGGTTTCTAATGCCTGACGATAAGAGGTAACTGGGGGATGACCCCTTTTGTTACGGAAATCCCTGATTTTTAGGCAAAAAGCCCATATTTCAAGCAATTTTCCTTAATACACGGACAAACCGTAATGTCCGGACAATATGTCCGTTACCCTTTACCTGTAAGGGCTGGGCTATCTCCTGCTTGGTTGGTGGTAACTCGCTCTTGCGTCCTGCAGGTCCTATGCCTGTGGGGAAACCAAGAAAGAAAGACAAATTACATGTCCAAAAACATGACTCGTAAGGGTCTTGCTGTTGGTACAACTTTTGCCCTAACTCTTGCAGGTTTGGTAGGCGTTGCCGCACCAGCTCATGCAACCACAGGCATCACAGTTGAGCCCTCAGCAGGTACTTCTTACAACATGATCTCGGGCGAGCAGTTCAACCTTCGCGTATTTGGCCAGTCCAACTACGCAGGTACCTTCTCAAACCTGAAGTGGGCCGTCACTAACGCCGGCGCCGCAACAGTTACCGTGAAGCAGCCAGATGGTTCTCCTGCCGCATCTGAGACTCCGGCAACTAACGTTGCAGACGGAAGTTTCAGCCCAGCTGGTAGCTCCAGCGCATCGTCTGCAACCAGCTTTGTGGTTACTCCAGCAAACATTGGTACCGCAGCGGGTTCAAACCTGCTGGGTGTATCTGTGCCTGCAGCTACTGCAGCCACCATTGAGGTTCGTGCGTTCATCGACCTCAACGGAAATGGTTCTTTCGACTCAGCTTCTGACCTAAGCGCAAATGTCGCGACAGTCACTTTCACAAAGCCAGCTGATCTAACGGCCACCACGACCATCACTTCTCCAACTGAGGGTGACACATCAATCGTGGCAAGCGTTTCTTTCAACAACATCAACAACGAGCAGGTACCAGCGGCAAACGTTGGAGCCTTCTTTACTAAGGGTGATGGAAGCACGCTGTACCCAACCGCAAGCGTAACCGCAACCGTGTTGGCCTCGAACGTTGCAACCTACACGGCCAGCAACAACTTCTTGGCTGGTCAGACTGTAGTCGTTGCAGGTCACTCGACCGCAACTTACAACGGCACCCTAACCATTGCAAGCGCTTCGGCGACTCAGTTCACCGTTGCAATCACTAACGCAAATATTGCTGCAGCTTCTGGTCTAACCGGAATCACTGCTACCAGTGCTGCGGCTAACTCGGTAAAGAGCAACTCAACTTGGTCAGCAACTGACAAGTTCAAGTTCACCAGCTCAACCGTTAGCGCTTTGGTGAAGGCAACCGGTGTTAAGGTTCAGCCTCTGTACAAGGTTTCTGGTTCACCAGCAAGCACTGACACAGTGGCAACCGCAGCAACCGCAGTTGTTGTAGCTCGCAAGGCTGCAACCATCGTTGGTGATGTTGTGGCAAACACCACAGGACGCGTAACCAACGCAGGTACTGCTGGTCAGACCTTGCTTAACTCTTCCTTCCAGGCGAAGGTTGTAGTGAAGGATGGCGCAACCACTCCAGCTGGTGTGGGCGGCGCAGCGGTTACCGCGACAATCACTTCAACAGGCCTGCAGTCAACTGCACCTGCAAAGACCCTAACCGTCAACGGAACCACCTACAGCAGCTCTTCAGCTCTGCCAGGACAGGGATCAGTTGCCAAGTTGGCTCTAACCACCAATGCGTCAGGCGAGGCAGTGATTAACTTCACTTCCGCTGGCTACTCGGCTAACGACACCATCACTGTTGTCTTCTACACCGAGAACCTAACCGCTTCGACTTTGACAATCACCCAGGTTGCTGCGTCCTACACCGCAACTGTTCGTCCATCATTCTTCGTAACCACTGACGGTACTGCTGTATCCGTACCAGTTGTGGTTTACGACCAGTTTGGTGGCGTACCAGCGGACAAGTACGACGTTCGCGCAACCTTTGACGCAAACAACAACGGATACTCCGCACAGGCAACCACTGCAGCAACCTCTGGTTCAAACGCAGTGACTGCTCTAGTTGGTGGCCGTGGAACCCTGTCGATTACCGACAACGGAACCGGTCTGGGTGTCAACTCCTACGACGTAACTGTCCAGGAGCGTCTGGCTGGTAACAACTACGGATCAACTATCACTACAGCCGTTGAGGTCAACGTACACATTGTTGCCGCCGCAACCTTGGTTGCAGCGACAGTAACCTCAAACGGAACTCAGGACAGCACCACCAAGGTCTATGCAATCGCAGGCCCAGTGGCACTATCCCTAGTTACCCCAACTGCCTACGACAGCGTGACTGTCCTAGGAGCCGCTCCAACCAGCTTCACCGGTGCACTAACCGCTCAGAACATCACTGGAACAGTTTCAACCGTTGCTAACGCAACGACTGCAGCTGTTGTAGTACCTGGTGCGCTAGTAACCGTAAGCTCGCCTGGCATGCTGTTCCAGGATGGTTCAACCGGTCGCTACACCGTTGGATCAATCACCGTCAGCGCTAACACCTCTGGTGTTTACAGCGTTAACGTTTACTCCAACAAGTCTGGAAAGCAGACCTTTGCAATTTCCTCTGGAGCCGCTTCAGCCACAACTACCGTTGTGTTTGCTGCAGCAGCTGCTACCACTGGAACTTCTTTGGTAATTGACGCACCAGACTACGTTCGTCCAGGCAGCACCTTGACCATCAAGGGTCTTCTAAAGGACAAGTACGGAAACAACATTGACACCACCGCGGCTGACCGCATCAAGGTCAGCTACACCGGTCCTGGGCTACAGGTTGGATCCACTCCAACTGCCTACACCGAAGGCGTTGCTCAGTTGGGCTACTTCCTAGGTTCAAATGACACGGGAACCATCTCCGTAACCTTCAGCTACAACTCTGACGGTACAGACGATGTCTTCACCAGCGACACTGACCTAACTGTCACCAAGACCATCACCATTGGCACTGCACCAGCAGCTGCCAAGGTTAACGTTGGTTCCTTCAACGGCAAGCTAGTTGTATACGCAAACGGATACAACGGCAAGAAGATCTCATGGAAGGTAGGCGGAAAGTGGGGCTCAGCAGTTGCTGCTAGCGACACTGCACGCTTCGCCCGCGTAACACCTCGCAAGGGTGTAACCGTATCCGTACAGATCTACGTTGACGGTGTTCTAACACTAACTAAGTCTGTAGTTACCAAGTAACTATTAGCTAAACCACTGAGCCCCCGGGTCCCCCTCGGGGGTTCAGTCATTTAAACAACTTGTGCTCTGAGAATTCCTAGGTGAATTGCACGCTTGACAGCTTCTGCTCGAGAGCCAACACCTAATGCGCGGTAGATCTTTACGGTCTCCTGGCGAATGGAGCTCTCAGAGAGAATCATGTCTTGAGCAATCTCCGCATTGGTCTTACCAAAGCTCATGGCTTCTAGAATCTTGAGCTGTCTTTCAGTGAGGGCTTGTGGATTGGCATCGGTTGCTTTGCCATTGGTGTGAAAACCATTGGTTAGACCAGCAGACTGTAGCCACAGACCCAGCACCTGGCTCATTGAAGCATTTACCTCTTTAGGAAACTTCTCAATCTTTTCTCTTGAGCAGAACAAAGCTGAACCCAGTGGTTCTGAGCCTTTGAGAATTGGTAGTGCATAGCAGTAGATCTTGGAGCCCTCCCAGTCCACCTGCATCTGAACTAAATCTCTTTCTTGAATTGATCTTGCTAGTACATGGTCATCCCAGGCGCTTACTCCACCTTCGGTGGAGAGAGGGTTTATTCCGTAACCGCCCAGAAGTTCTATCTGGCCCTTACCGTCCAATAGAAAGAGGCAGGTGCCAACTGCTTTGTCGGTGTTTAGGTTTGAGTGAACCAGCTTCTTACCAAGCTCTGCCACGGTATCAGCGGTCGAAACTAGCTCGGTCCATTTCTGGAGCCAAGATGCATCTGTCATTACTTCCCCATCCGTACAATCCCCAATGTCCGTTCAGTAAAAACGGTAATTGAATTATCACCGGGGGGAGAGTCCTTTAATTGAGGGACTCCCCTCGTTGTCCGTACAACAGTTAGCTATGTCCTGTCTGTCCTAGTACGAAACTGATAACTAACCACCCCCTCCGCTGGTTACCTATCCCTGTAAGAGTGCGCTATCTCCTGCTTGGTTGGTGGTATCTCGCTCTTGCAGCCTGCTCTCAAAGAGGGTGGGTAAACCAAGAAAAGAAAGAGAAACATGTCCAAAAACATGACTCGTAAGGGTCTAGCGTTTGGTGCTGGTCTATCTCTCGTCGCCTCTGGATTCGTTGCGCTACCTGCGCAGGCATCCGGTATCGACAATGGATGGGTTCGCCTCGCACCTTCAGCTGGAACGACTTACAACACTCTTCTAGGGCAGAAGTTTGACCTTGCAGCCGGGTTCGCTACCGCAGCTGACAATGGCGCAAAGCTAAAGTTCCTAGTGGAGGATGCCGATCAACTGGCAAGGTATGACATTGACGGTAATGCGATTACTGACTTTGACACCATTGCTGCCGACACGGGCACTGGAGACGTAACAGCACTACGCCAGGTACAAGGTTCAACCGACACTGTCGTTGCAGCTTTTGCTGCCGCTTCTGAGATCGAAGTTGGAGATGTCGTCGATGGTGATTCAATTGCTGTCACAGGTGGAACTGCTGCTGTTCTAACTGAGCTAAACGGCAAGTTGAGAGTCTCGGCGGTCAAGGAAGTAGCCTCTGGTGCCATGACAAGTGCCGTGTATACCGCAGGTGCGGCCGTCGGTGACCTTGACACTGTTGTGATCACAAAGAATGCACACGGCATTGTAGCTGGCGACATCGTCCTTATTGCAAGCGCAGGTTTGTCTGCGCTAACAACTGACACTGCCGCAACAGTCGCGGGTCAGCTCAATGGGTATGCTCTGGTAACTGCAGCGGATACCAACACATTTACTATCCAAAAGGTATTGGCTGGCTTGACCGTTAACCAGACGAGCAACAACTTTACGGCTGGAACAGTTGAAGTTCACAACGTAACTGTGAACTTGGCTGGAACAACCGACATCACTGCCAACAGTGCAGTGTTGACTGATTCAATTGCTGGAGGATTTGACGAGCTAACTGATGGTGACGCGCTAGACAGTGCCGCCAACATGGTAATTGCTTCGTTTGGCCTCGCGGGCCAGTCTGGTGTTGGTGCTCAGAAGACCGATGGAACTGCTGGACGCAACGCCGACGGTTCATTCATCGTTGACACCAATGACACTGATGATGCTGGAACTGAGCAGACACTACGTCTTGCCGCAACGAAGGCTGGTTCTGTGAAGGTGACCTCGTGGATTGACTCTGACAATGACAATGTCATTGACACTACCGAGTACCGTTCCCCACAGAGAACAGTTACCTTCGTAGCACTTGCGAGTGCAACATTCACGACCACTATTGACACCCCGCTGACTGGCTCTTCTGCTCAGGCTGCCTACGTGACAATTGCCCCTGACATCAACCTTGCTCAGTTTGCTTCGGGTGATGTTGTTGTCGACTTTGGTAAGAATGGTGCATCAACAGACGCTGACCAGGCTGCAGCCTACGATTCAACCCTCAAGGTTCTAAAGGCAACTGCTTCTGAGGCGACTGGAGCAGGCGACATTCTCTACGCTGAGGCACAGTATGGCACCACCAACTACGGAGGAAAGGTTTACGCTACTGCGGACACCACCACTGTCAACATCGGTGGAGCTAGCAATGCCAACGCCGACGGTGACGGTGTATCGACTCCTTATGTGCTTGCAGGAGCTAACTACAACGGAACTAACTTGCGTTCAGGTACCACTGCTGTGCAGGTTATTACGGATCTAACTACCATGGTGGCTGGCGCAACTGCACCTGCCGCTCCAGCTGGAGTTAAGGCCGAGATCACCATTACCAAGGTGTCCCTAGCCTCAACTTCATCTGTTACCGCAGGTGGAAAGACCCTAGCTTCGACTGGAACCTCAATCTCTTACTTCACAACTAGCAATGCTGATGGTGAAGTACTGGTTGACCTCGTCGCAACTGGCGCTGCAACCGACTCTGTGACTGTGGGTGTTCGAGTTCTTGATTCGTCAATCGCAGGAACTGCTGGTTACACAACCGCCAAGTCAGTTACCTTGACCTGGGCTGCGGCGACTCTTGCAGCATCTGGTGAGCTAATTGAACTAGCAACCTATGGTGACGCAGATGACAACGGAACACACGACGCACAGCGTTCAGTAGCTAAGGGCGGTTCAATGACCCTGAACTACCAGGTTCGCGACTCGTTCGGTGCTCCGTTCACTGCAGCTGGATACCGTCTAGCAATTACCTCAACCGCTGGTAGCGGTGGAGGATCAGTTGCTGGCTTCGCAGCCGTAACCAATGGTCTAGCAACCTTCACTTTCACTGACAACACAGTTGGAACTACCGGTAGCTACACCATCAATGCAAACCTTGAGAAGATCAACACAGCAGGCACCGCCTACGCTGAGGTTGACGCAGGTTCTGACCTAGACATCGTGGTAAACGTTGGTACTGCTGCAGCTGCAACAATCACTGCACCGACCGACTTTGCGTCCACTGACACAGCTAAGGCCCTTGAGACCAAGGCTGTAGTTGGCGGTATCGATGGCCGAAAGACCAACTACGACTTCCCATACACAAGTGCTAATGGTTACCGAATCAACGGTGTCGTTAGATCTTCAACTGGAGCGGGTCTACCAGGTCAGGCAGTAACCATCTCGGCACCTGCTGGAGTCGGCCTAGCTACTGACGACGAAAGCGCTAACGAGGTACTTGCTACTGGATCAATCACGGTATACACCAATTCAAGTGGTGCTTACAGTGTCTATGCATTCTCGAACAAGTCTGGAAACCAGTCATTCACAATTACTTCAGGTTCCGCTAGCAAGACTCACGTCTGGCAGTGGGCAGCTCCTGCAGTGACTGCTGGTACCGTGCTTGCACTTGACATGCCGGCATCAGTGGCTCCAGGTTCAACCTTCAAAGTAACTGCGACCCTGACTGACAAGTTTGGTAATGCAGTGGACACTAGTTCAGACCAGATCAGCCTCACCTACTCTGGCCCTGGAATTGTGTTCGGAACCCTACCTGTCGACACCGACAAGAACGGTCAGGTCTCTTTCGCTGTGCTCCTAGGGGCTAACGATAAGGGAACTGTTTCGGTCACCGCTGCGTATGACCAGTCGAACGACAACGACTTCACTGGTACAACCGCACTTGACAAGGACATTACCGTAACCAAGACAACCACCGTTGGAGCAGTTGCCTCAACGGGCAAGGTCAACGTTGGATCATTCAACGGCAAGCTAGTTGTTTACGCAGCTGGTTTGAACGGCGCACGTATCTCTTGGAAGGTCGGCGGAAACTGGGGATCACAGGTTGCTTCAAGCAACTACAGCATCTTCAACCGTCCAACCCCACGAGCTGGTGCAACAGTTTCTGTTGACATCTACGTCAATGGTGTGAAGACACTAACCAAGTCTGTAGTTACTCGATAACTAAAGATCAAACCACTAAGCCCCCAGGGAAACCTGGGGGCTTAGTCATTATTGGCAAGCTGTTTTTGGCTGAGAGGGTGTAGGCCTGCTTATGGTTAGGCACTTGCTTTGAGACTCGTTGTGAGCCCTAGTCACTAAATCCAATAGAGCAGGGGGGCTTCTGACGAGAATCTATTTTTGGCGCTCTCCAACCCCCCTTCTCATCAGCAGGTCGAGGCCAGAAGAACGGTCGAAGCGGGGCGGTTGACCGAGAACCTGAGGGGTCAAATCAACCCATAGTCGGTAAACCGAAGGTTTTCGCACATCGCTTTGCAGGAGCTGGCAGCTAGCCGTGCTTTAATTGTCCGAACATCGGTTATGTCTGCACTAACTACAAAAGGTAAAACATATGCATCGCCAAGCACGCCGGAGGGGACCCGCTGCTTTAGTTTCGATGTTCCTGATTTTCTTGCTGGTTTTGAGCCAGGTAGCTTCTGCCACAACAATCCAACACATCAATAACTCTGCCTTGCGTTTCGGAAATTCGGGCGAAGCTAGCATTACTGATCGTGGTTTGTTGAAGCAGCCTTTTTATTATTCATCTGCTGGGAACACTTTTTATCCGCTAACTTTTTCCAACTATCCGTTGGACTTCGCATTTGGTTATGGCACAGGGGGTGGCAACTGGACTGGTAACACTGTCTACGACGTAGGAAATACGGCACCGAGCTCTTTAACGGTTGACTACTCAGGTCTTACTGCTACCGGTGGCGGAATAAACGGTGGTTATGGCACCGTTATTGCCACCGCAAACTTCACTCTTGGCGGAAACACTGTTCGATTTAGACATACTTACACCCTTGGGCAAAACGATGACTTTATTCGAATAGAGACTCAAGTCACAAACACTTCTGGAAACACTCTGTCTTCCACCAACATGTGGGTGGGCACAAGAGATGACTGGGTCGGTGGAACAGACTCGCCAACGAAAGCAAGAGGAAATGTTACTGGCAGTGGCTTCCAGGCAATTTCCAATTCAGCTTCGGCATCCAATGCCATCCAGATCACATCAGGTTCTGAAGGTGTCCTGTTCTATACCGTGACTCCCAATGCTGCCTCAGTAATTCATCCATCGTTGGGTTTCCAAAATGTATACAACCAAAATCCGACTACTGCCAGCACTGGTTTCACTGGCGACGACTCCTACGGTATGTATTTCCCCGTTGGCAGCCTCGCTCCTAATGCTTCCTCAACAGTTGTTTGGTTTTATGCAGCTGGCTCCATTCAGGACCTAACAAATGTTGCTCAGCAAGTTGCGGCTGCCGGTGCTGCAGAGCAAACTCTGAACGTCGTTACAACCGATGGCGGAACACTTAATTACAACTTCAACTACTCAGGAACTGCTTATTACATGGTGGTTGACCGAGGTTCCACAGCCCCTACTGGAGCTCAGATTGTGGCGGCTGCCGACTACGGATCCGTCACCAAACGGGCAAGCGGTAACGCGGTGCTAGCAGGGTCGGGTTCAAGTTGGTCAACGGCTTTCAACATAACTGGCCTAGCTCAGGCAACCCAGTACACGGTTTACACCACGACACGTTATCCAGATCCCAATGACAACACTCAGACCCTGACATCGAGTGTTGAGTCGGTGAACTTTTCAACCAGACCAACCGCTCCAACCGGAATTACGATTACTCCAAGCAGTCAACAACTTTCAGTTGCTTTCACTGCTCCCGCGAACATCACCAATATTCAATACAGCACTGATGGTGGTAGCACCTGGACGACTAGAAACCCTGCCAGCGCAGCTAGTCCATTGGTGATTGGCTCACTTACAAACGGCACCAGCTACAGTGTTCAGCTTCGCGGAGTTTTTGACGGTCAATCAGGAACGGCCACCTCAACTGTCACAGCTACAGCTGGTTCGGTCCCGGGAGTGCCGCAGAATGTTTCAATTGTTTATGGGGCGACCTCCGGCGCAACGGTTACCTGGGATACACCAGCAAGTAATGGCGGTAATTCAATATCTGGTTACACCGTTGAATACAAGAAAGACGGGAACTGGCTGCCGCTATCACCAAATGTTCGGAGTGTTGAAATTTCAGATGTTTGGGTTAATGTTTCTTGGCAATTCCGAGTAGCTGCATCGAATGTAATTGGCACGGGGTCCTTTTTGACACTGACAAACACCCCTGCACCGCCTGCCGTGACAGGAGGTGGCACCACAACTTTGGTCACACAATCCAATCAGTCATCCATTACTGCAACCCCTGGGAACTCAGTTGTTGGCACTGTGAATAATGGCGTTGTCACACCCGTTGCCGCCACTGTAACTCGCGTGACCAGCACAACGGCGGCTGACATTCAGACTGACATTGCCAGCATCGTGACTAACTTTAATCAGCGCTGGGACGGCACGGGTACTAATCCCTCGCCCCCTGTTTCAAAGGTTGCCACCAATGACGGAGCTTTGATTTACGGGCTTGTTTCAACTGCCACCAATTCAACTCCAATAGGTGTTCCAGCGGATGATGTGATCCTAATAACGACCAACGATCAGGCTGTCTTGCTCGCCGCCGCCAACGGTGACCAGCCAGCAAGCGTTAACTCAAGCGGTGCATTAGTTGTGAATGACGGAAGCGTACTGGGCTTTGCTGTCAATGGTTTTGCTCCAAACACACAAGGTGAACTGGTGATCATGTCTAATCCGACTATGCTCGGAACTTTTACAACTGATGCCAACGGCTCATTCTCTGGTCAGGCCGTGATCCCAGCTGGTTTCCCAGTTGGTAATCACACAGCAGTATTGATAACTTCAAATCTCGTTACCAGCATGGGTCTGGTGGTTGAGGCCAAACCTTCGGCGGGGGGAGTTCCTTATCTTGGGCCGATGCTGATGGCGTTCTCGACGCGTAATTTAGCCGCGAGTAGCGCAACGTCTATCGTTGTCGACGGTGTTCGGCTTTCAACGATTGAAACCATTCGGATTGCCAATCTGACCGTGCCCTTTTTGCGCAGACAAACTGGGGATTTGGTTCTGTCATTGCCGGCACTTCCAGCTGGTACTTATGATCTGGTAATTACTTACTCGGGTGGCGCAAGGCTCATTCATCAAGCAGTTTTCACAGTAAGTGAAAGATTTACAAACTCTGTTCCTTCAACTACGGTTCGCATCACCTCGTTTGCAGGAAATTCCTTTGTCCTGACCAGTGCTGCCAAACGCACTATTCAGCTTAACTTGGACAGCTATGACTCAATTGAAAAGGTGATCTGCACCGGCTCAACATCGGGGACTCGCGCAACAGCAGCAGACAGGCGACTTGCTGCCGAGAGAGCTAGAGCTGCCTGCAATTATGTGAAGCAGCTAAGACCTTCCGCCCTCATTGAAATCAAGTCAAACCCGGCTGCCGGGGTCGGCCCAAGGTTCAGAAACGTGTCAATTCAAGTAATTGAAAACTAATGGCCCTTTGGGTGCCAAACAGTCTTAACTTCCAGCAGGTCAAGTATGTGCTGCAGGTTTCCTTTTGAATTAACTCTCTCGTAAACAGTTGGTCTGATCACTCGCTTGACGGTTCCAGCTGCGAGTATTTCAAGGTCCACTGGAGATGAACTTCCCTCAAGGTCGACCGCGTTCACGTCCATGTGACCTACCAGCCAGGATGAGAGCTCCTTTTCTTTACCGGCGAGAATGTTCACCACACCACCGGGAAGATCGGAGGTCGCAAGAACTTCCCCCAGGGTTAGCGCTGGAAGTGAAAGCTTCTCACTGGTTACAACGACAATCGCATTTCCGCTCACGATTGCTGGGGCAATCGTGTTCACGAAGCCAACCAGGGCTGAGTCTTGGGGAGCAAATGCTCCAACGACTCCGGTTGGCTGGTTGGTTGAGATGTTGAAGAAGGGTCCTGCCACTGGGTTCATTGATCCAGCAACAGAGTCAATCTTGTCTGTCCAACCAGCATGCCAAACCCAAGAGTCAATTGCTGCATCAACTTCTTGACTTGCTTGTTTTTCTGATTTGCCGGTTAGCTCTTTGATTTCTTCGATGAACTGATCTCTTCTGCCTTCTAGCATTTCGGCGATGCGGTATAGGACTTGTCCTCGGTTATATGCGCTAGCTGTTGCCCAACCTGGTTGAGCAGCTCTTGCTGCAACAACTGCGTCTCTGACGTCTTTTCTGGAAGCCAGTGAAACATTGGCTAGATGATTACCTTTGTGGTCTTCTACTTTGTAGCTTCTGCCAGATTCACTTCTGGGGAACTTTCCACCAATGAAAAGCTTGTAGGTCTTCTTTACTTCTAGTCTCATGATTAGTTACCTCCCTTGAGGTAGGCGGTTAGTCCCTGTCTGCCACCTTCGCGGCCATAACCGGATTCTTTGAATCCACCAAATGGTGAGGTTGGGTCAAACTGGTTGAACGTATTGCTCCAGATCACACCGGCATTCAGTTGGTCGGCAACCTTCAACATCTTGGAACCCTTTTCGGTCCAGATGCCTGCTGATAATCCGTATTCGGTGTTATTTGCTTTCGTTACTGCTTCCGCTGGTGTTCTGAAGGTAATCACGCTGAGCACTGGTCCAAAGATTTCCTCTCTGGCAACTGTGTTGGCAGGACTTACGCCATCAATGATGGCTGGGGCAAACCAGAAGCCATTCTTTGGGATCTTGCACTCTGGTTGCCAGAGCTCTCCGCCCTCATTCACACCCTTTTTCACAAGACCCTTGATCTTGTCCAGCTGAGCTTTTGAGTTAATGGCTCCAACATCGGTGTTTTTGTCCATTGGGTCGCCAAGTCTGAGTGAGTTCATTCTTCGCTTTAGTTTTTTGATGAATTCATCATGGATGTTTTCCTGAACCAGCAGTCTGCTGCCTGCGCAGCAGACATGGCCTTGGTTGAAGAAGATACCGTTGACTACGCCTTCAATGGCTTGGTCAATAGGAGCATCGTCAAAGACGATGTTGGCAGCTTTGCCGCCAAGCTCCAGGGTTAGCTTCTTCTTGGTGCCAGCTACTGCCTTGGCAATGATCTTTCCAACTTCGGTTGAACCGGTGAAGGCAACTTTGTTGATATCTGGGTGCTTCACCAGTTCTGCTCCAGTGTCACCGTGACCGGTGACTATGTTCACTACCCCATCTGGCAGTTCTGCCTGCTGGCAGATCTCGGCAAACAACAGTGCTGTTAGGGGAGTGGTTTCTGATGGCTTTAGGACAACTGTGTTCCCGGCTGCTAGGGCTGGAGCTATCTTCCAAGCCAGCATCATCAGTGGGAAGTTCCAAGGAATGATCTGTCCTGCTACTCCCAGTGACTTGGGGTTTGAGCCAAGGCCTGCGTATTCAAGTTTGTCTGCCCAACCGGCGTAGTAGAAGAACCAAGAAACTGCCGTTGGAACATCGAAGTCTCTGGTTTCTTTGATTGGTTTGCCATTGTTTAAAGTCTCGGCAACTGCAAGCTCTCTTGCTCGCTCTTGCATGATTCTTGCGATGCGGTAGAGGTATTTGCCCCTTTCGGCTCCCGATAGCTTGCTCCAGGTTTTCTCATAGGCGTTTCTTGCTGCTTTGACTGCCAGGTCAACGTCTTTGGCTGAGCCGTGAGAGATCTCACTCAGGACTTCTTCGGTGGCGGGGTTGATGGTTTGGTAGGTGTTAGAGGGCTTAGTGAACTTGCCGTTTATGAAGTGGCCATAGGAGGAAGCAAAGCTAACTAGCTTGGCTTCCGGGGCTTTTGAGTATTCGAACATTTCTCTCCTAGTCCACACTCACATAGTCACTACCGGAGTAGTTACCTGATACAAGCTTCTTGCGCTGCATTAG